>ULVJ01003856.1_pt1 | contig 98348 bp, 100 predicted proteins | sample 1959361 | NCBI WGS metagenome assembly ULVJ01 (sample SAMEA4835784, study PRJEB28245) | human gut metagenome | biome: gut microbiome; material: fecal sample | place: Denmark | collected 2008
GTGATTATGATAACTATACCTCAACTAAAGGAAAGATTACAGTCTTACTTAGTGGCTCAAGTAGAATCACTTGCTAAGACCAATCCTATGATAGGATTTACCAAGCCTTTGATAACCAGAGCACTTAACAAGAATCTATCAAAACTTGATAAGGCTCTTGACCTAATTGCTGATGAGAATGGAAATATTGAGATAGAAGGAATACTTGAAGAAATGATTGAAGGTGGAGAAGGTTCTGAACACTTCAATGATTCCTATGCCAAGTATATAGTATCTAAGATGTTCCATACAGAAGGTGGCAGAAAGTATGTTGGAGAAAAGTTTGACATGCTTAAAGCTAAGGAAATCTGTGAAAGATACAGGGGTATAATCCCTCAATCAGCTACTCATGGTGATGTATATGTTGCAATCAATGCGCAGTATCATGACTATTGTGAGTTATTTAAGGCATGGTTTGGGGACAGTGTAGATAGTAAGATTATAGAATCAGTTATCAACTTCTGGTTCAAGGATGATGACTTTAAAAGTGGATGTAAAGTATGGAAATACTTTAATATGATGTAAGGCTAAAGGGGTGTAACTATTAAAGGTTATGCCCCTTTCTTTATGCAGTAAATAAGTAATTTATTTGAGGTATATTAAGGATTTCATTTAGCACCTTGTCCACATGAGAACTTCTACTTACCTTTGCAGCAGATAGTAACTAGAGGAGAAGTAATTATGGCAGAAGTATTAAGTGATGAGTTCATCTTATCTGAATCAGAAATTGAAAATCTGTTCATAGATGATGCTCAAGAAGAAACAACACAGGAACCCTCACCTGTAAATAAAGAGGGTGAAGAAGAAATTAAGACTACTGAGGAAGAAGATGTAAATCCTGATGATTTATTTACTGAACCAGAGAGCGTAGGTAGTGAAGAGAATACAGAACATCAAGAAAAGGAAGATACCCCTGATGACAAGGATGGTACTTCTCCCAATTCTAACTTCTACTCTTCCATTGCCAAAGCCTTGGCTGATGAGAGTATCTTCCCTGACCTTGATGATGAAACACTAGAAAGTATTAAGACTCCTGAAGACTTTGCTGAAGCTGTTGAGAAACAGATACAGGCAAAGCTTGATGAGAGACAAAGAAGAATTGATGCAGTACTAAATGCTGATGTAGAACCTGATGAAGTAAGAAGGTTTGAACAGACATTAAACTACCTTGATTCTATTCAAGAAGAAGCTCTTAAGGATGAATCTGATAAAGGTGAAACCTTAAGAAAGCAACTAATATTTCAAGACTTTATCAATAGAGGTTATAGCAAAGAAAGAGCCACAAGAGAAGTGAAGAAGTCTTTTGATGCTGGGACAGATATTGAAGATGCTAAAGAAGCTTTGGAAAGCAACAAAGAGTTCTTCAATGAAAAGTATGATGATTTAGTAAAGGATGCACAAGAACAAGCAAAAGCTGAACAAGAAAGACTAAAGAAAGAAGCTAACGAGCTTAAGAAGTCCCTACTTGAGGACAAAGAAGTCTTTGCAGGTATTCAACTGGATAAAGCTACAAGGCAGAAGGCATATGATGCAGTAACCAAACCCATTGCAAAAGATGAAGATGGTGAGTATCTTACAGCAGTCCAGAAGTATGAAAAGGATAATCCTGTTGAGTTCAGAAAGAAACTTGGTGTATTATTCACTATGACTGATGGCTTTAAAGACATTGATAAATTGGTCAAAGGTAAAGTAAGAAAAGAAGTCAAGAGCAGTATGAGAGAGCTTGAACACAAGCTCAGAAACACTACTAGACCCTCAGGTAATCCTAGATATGTTGGAGGCATTGAAGAAGACCCTGAGACCTATATAGGTGGTAAGTGGCTTGTAGATGCTTGACAAGAAACATATTTATAACTCAAATAATTAATTAATTATGGCTGGTAAATTAGGTAAATTTCAAATGTTGGGTTTCCAACACTGGAAGGGTCTAACAAGTGATAACCACCTTGGCTCTATCTTCCAGTTGCAACCTCAAAGGGCTACTAACCTTATGGTGCAGCTGTTAGCATTTTATAGAGGAAAGACCCTAGATACATTCCTTAATCAGTTCCCTGTCAGAGAATTTGAAGATGACAGTGAATACTTCTGGGATGTTATTGGTAGCTCAAGAAGAAACATTCCTCTTGTAGAAGCTAGAGATGAGAATGGTAAAGTAGTTGAAGATGGTGATGGCAATGTAGGTGTTGGCACAGCTCCTTTCTACTTAGTATTCCCAGAAGACTGGTTTGCTGATGGTGAAGTTATCGTAGGTAACTTGAATCAAGTATATCCTGTTAGAATCCTAGGTGATGCAAGAATGGAAGGCACAAATGCAGTATATAAGGTAGAAACTATGGGTGGTCTAACCCAAGGTATTCCTTCTGAAAGACTGCTTGCAGGTGAAAGGTTCTCTGTAGAATATGCACCTGTAGAAAAGGAAATGTCAAGAAAGGTTGGTGATATTAGATTCTCTACTCCTGTTAGCATGAGAAATGAGTGGTCTACTATTAGAATCCAACACAAGGTAGCTGGTAACAAGTTAGGTAAAAAGGTTGCATTTGGTATCCCTATGGTTAGAGATGTCAATGGCAAGCAAGTTAAGGACACTGCAAACATGTGGATGCACTATGTTGAGTGGGAACTTGAACAACAATTCTCTGAAGCTAAGAACAATGTAGAAGCATGGGGTACTTCCAACAGGAATGCTAATGGTGAATACATGAACTTTGGTAAGTCAGGTTATGCTATCAAGACTGGTGCTGGTATCTTTGAACAGACAGAAGTAGCAAATACAATGTATTACAATGTATTCAGCTTGAAGCTTCTTGAAGATGCTCTATATGAACTGTCTGCCGCTAAGTTAGGCATGGGTGATAGACTGTTTGTAATCAAGACTGGTGAAAGAGGTGCTATCCTGTTCCACAAGGCTGTACTGCAAACTGTATCTGGTTGGACTACATTTGTACTTGATAACAACTCAACTGGTGTTGTTGAAAAGGTACAATCTAAGTTGCATAGCAATGCACTTAGTGCTGGTTTCCAATTTGTAGAATATAAGGCACCTAATGGTGTAAGGGTAAGACTTGATGTTGACCCATTCTATGATGACCCAGTAAGAAACAAGGTTCTTCACCCAATGGGTGGTGTAGCAATGTCCTACAGATTTGACATCTGGTACATTGGTTCTATGGACCAAGCTAACATCTTCAAGTGTAGAATCAAGGGTGATACTGAACTTAGAGGTTATCAATGGGGTCTAAGGAATCCATTCACAGGACAAAGAGGTAATCCTCATATGTCATTTGATGAAGATTCTGCTGTTATCCACAGAATGGCTACTCTAGGTACTTGTGTACTTGACCCAACTAGGACTATGGCACTTATTCCTGCAATCCTGCAAGGATAAATCAAATAGGGGAGTGGGTAATCCCCATTCCCCTTTATTTTTATAATATTAAAAGGAGAAGATAATATGGGAGAGATTATTTTAGATGATAATGAAATCATGGGTGAAGCACCCATGCAGGCTTTAGAAGTTGAGCCAAAGAAATCATCAACAAGAAGAGCTAAACCACAGGTGGTTAAAGAGGAAAATGACCTCGTAAGCTGTTTAAGAAATGAAAGAATCATAGTAAGGTTTCATCCAAAGCAATCAGGTATAGTTACTGACCCTAAGCATATCCTATATGGTGGTATGGCAGAAGGTGCAGTTAGATGGTTTACAGTACCTAAATTGAGTTCAGGTCTGTATGTTAATGTACTTACTGATGCTGAAAAGGCTTACCTTGAAGAAGTTATGGGACTTGAGTACAATGCTCTAAGTATCTATAAGAAGGTAGACAACTATTGGGATAACCTACAGGTAAGATTAACTAAGGGAGATAACTTCCTTAACTTGGCTGACCCTGAAGACTATATCAAATATAAGGTTCTTCTTGCTAACAAGGACTTCATTGCTCCTTCATTACAAGTACTACAAGACTTCTATAAGGCAACTTATCAGTTTGTGATAGTACAAGAAGGTGAAGAAACTACTATAGCTAAGAAGGAAATGAGTGCTACTATGCAGTCTTATATGGAATTTGGTAAGGTACAAGATAATGCTGACATCCTAAGGGTTGTTATTGAAACATTAGAAGGTAGACCTGTAGCTAAATCATCTAAGATTGAGTTCTTACAGAACAAGGTTAACAAGCTTATTCAGGCTGAACCTAAGACATTCTTAAGGATTATAACTGACCAGCTATTACCTACTAAGGTACTGATTAAGAAAGCTATTGAGCATAACTTGATTAGCAACAGAGGTGGTATGTTATACCTAAGAGAAAATGGTACTCCTCTTTGTGGTGATAATGAAGAACCAACACTAAACATTGCTGCTAAGTACTTGAATCTGCCTAAGAATCAGACACTCAAGTTCAGCTTGGAAGCTAAAACAAAAGAATAACTATGAATAATGCTGAGTTCTCAAAAGAGTTTGACATACTTTATAACAACATTATGAGTAATGCTGCTCCCGGTTTGGATGAATATGAGAAGTCAGTATTCCTCACTAATGCTCAAGAGGGGTTTGTCAAAGACCTCTACAATGGAACTGGTCCTACCTCATTTGAGAAGGATGAAGAAGCTAGAAGATTCCTAGGAGAATTAATTGATACCTTTGAGACCAATGAGAAACTTATTGGTCACTTAGGTTTATCAAGAAACTCAATGTTCTTTCAAATACCAGAAGAAGTATGGTTCATTACATATGAATCAGCTGTCTTAAAGGATGAAAGACTAGGATGTGCCAATGGCACAGAAGCTACCATAGTTCCTGTCTCACAAGATAATTTCTATAAGATACAGAGAAATCCCTTTAGAGGTGCTACACAAGGTAGAGCACTAAGGTTGGATAACTCTGACAACATAATAGAACTTGTATCAGATTATAACATTGACAAGTACCTTATAAGGTATGTAAAGAGACCAAGACCTATCATATTAGTTAATCTTGATGAGGTAGATGAAGGTCTTACAATCAATGGATTAAGTGAGGCAAGTGAGTGTGAATTAAATCCTGTAACACATAGACCTATACTAGAAAGAGCAGTGATGCTAGCAAAGACAGCATGGTCAGGAGGAACAGGGCAATAAAAGAATATGTTTAATTAAACTTTAAATTAAAATGGCTGTTTTTTCTATTAATCAAGTAAGACAACTTTATGTTGCAAAAGAACTAAAGACAGGTAATGCTTTGCTAGCTACTGATAAGGCTGGTGCTATTTTACCTAAGACAGATACAGCTAAGACTACCCTGTACCTACAGTACATGAGTCCCGCAGGAATTGTATCAAGTGATAAAATTAACATAGCTAATGTGATGTATGCAAAAGCAACTGATGCTTCTGCAATGGCTCACAAACTGGCTAGGTATGAATTAACTCTTGATGCTGATGTTTCTGCAACTCCAGTAGCAGGTCAGGAATACATTCTTAGACTGGCATTCAGACATTACATTGGTCTGGGTGAAAATGACCAACAGTTCAAGTATGGTTTTGTAAAGGCTCAAGGCACTATGACTGCTTCTGACTTTTACAAGAAAATGGCACTATCTCTATTTGACAATGTTAAGAGAGATGTAACTCCTTTGGTCAACATTTATGTTGCCACAACATCAGCTGAAACTCTCATTACTGATAAGACTAAGGAAGCTGACCTGACAGGTACTTACACTAAGATTGTCATTGAAGAAGTAGAACAGGATTGGATTCTTGGTAGAATGCCTCAAGCATTTATGCCTTTTGCAGTTCAACCTACTACTATCATTGTAGATGGTGATGAGAGAATTTGGGGTAAAGTAGATAAGGCTACTCCTACTAAGAGTGTTCTGAATGGTCACAATATTGCTGACCTTGAGTACTTCTGTCATGGTTTCAGAGGTGATGAATACAGGGGTATGGGTTATCCTAACAACCTGATTACAGAGTACTTGGTAGACCCAACACTTGAGTACAATACAATTGATATTCACTATGCTTATGTAGGCTCAAATGAGTCAGTACAGAAGTCAGAAAAGGATATTACCATTGTAGTTCCTAAGGTTGGAGAAGATAATGCTACAGCAAATAAGCTGACTAATGACATTATTGCTGCTATCAATACAGCTTCAGGCTTAAGTATTGCTACTCTGTCTACTATTTAAGAGTAGATCAAACACAGGGAGAGTCTAAGGCTCTCCCTTATTTGTTTTATATAATACATAAAAGCTATGGTGGAATTTAATAAACTACTAGTAATCCCCTATAACAAAGGTATTTACCTTGATGTACAAGTAATGGACTTGCCATATTTCACTGATGTGTATCTGGATTCCATAACTATAGATACACAAGATACCTTTAAACCTGATGGCATTAGTAAAACCCCAGCATATACACTTAAGATAGAAGATAATGTAAAGTCTCTACAAATGACCATTAAGGATAGTGACTTATTGGTTCCAACTGTAGAAGGTACAATGTTCTTTGTCTATGTAACTGTAAAGGGAACTCCTGCTGCTGATACTCCATGTGGGTTAGATGAACCTACTGTACTTGCAGTATGTGTGGACTCTTACAGAATATACAGAAAAGGTATAGAGTATATACAGGAAACTTACAACAACTGTGTGGTTCCTAAACACTTTATAGACTTCATACTAAGGTATAAGGCATTTGAGATGTGTTTAAAGACAAGGGACTTTCCACTAGCCATCACTTATTGGAAGGGGTTTTGGAGAACAATAACCAAGTCTGAATCATCTAAATGCACATGTTATGGATGAAATACTATATGAAACTTTGAATAAGTACTACAAGGCATTGTCTGTAGTTGGGTATAAAAAAGACCCAATAGTCAACAAGTTACTGGTTATGCAGTATATACAGGAGACACTAAGCAATGAGTACAGGTACTATTTAACTAAAAATGATATAAAACTTATGCAAGATTTACTTTACCAATTCATTGGTTCTACTTGTGAAATATCTTTCCCTACTAATTGCAAGTGCTGCTGTGGTACAGGCTCATTTGACCCTTCTATTACTGGGTTCAGTCTTGTACCAAGTACTACTAACTATGTAGGGTCACAAAGTGTCACATTCACTGGAGCCAGATTCAATATTAGTAAAGGTACTCATATAAAGGAAGACAGCTTAAAGATATATTGGGGAACAGAGGTATTAGCAGAAGGACTCAATGTAGACCTTAGTACTGTGATATTCAATAGTCCTATTGTCAAGGAGCTGGTTGAATGTCAGACATATACTGCCAAAGCATCAGTTCTTGATGAAGAAGGTAATGAGTATTTCTCAAATACTATGACTATAACTTGTACAGCAGCACCTATTACTAATCCTACTATAACTAACTTCAAGTTAGTTCCTTCAACTACTACATATACTGGAACACAAGATGTTACATTTACTGGAGCTACCTTTACAATTAATAAAGGTACTAAGTTTAAGGAAGATAGTCTTGAGATTGTATGGGGTACAAATGAAGTAATGGGTACAGGATTAAGTACTGCTGGTTCATCAATAACCTTTAGTCCTTCTATCACAAAGAACCTTGTGGAAGGTAATACATATACAGCTAAAGCAAGCATACAGGATATTGATGGTAACAAGTACTATAGTAACACATTTACTATTACAGTAAAGACACCTGTTAACCCTACATATATGTACACAGGTAATCAAGCTGCTAAGCCTACTGTTGATGAAATCAAGGCAGGAACTAAGTATGATTACAACAGTGTGAAGCAATTCAACACTCCTGCTATGATGCTTAAGACTATTTGGGTATGCATACCTGCAACAGTTACTCTTGTAAGCATGGAGAATGTTAACTTTAGTGGTGACTATATATACAACATAGACACTGGTAGAGACTATATGAAGCATGAGGATGTAACTATAGATGGTGTAGCATATAAGCTTACTTATTTGACTACAATTGCTAGTCATAATCCTTATAAGACAATAGTAAGATAAACTTTAAAGATTTAGAATTATGGAATTTAATGGAATAATGGCACCTCTGGTAGCTATAGATTCAGCTACCAGTAAGCTAAAACCATCACTTGAAGCTACATATGGACCTTATGCCAGTATTGATGCAGCATATGCTGCTATAGTTGAAGCATTTGAGTCTGGTGGCATACCAGTAGGTCTGACAGTAGGTATTCAAACAGGAAGTAACATTGTTGATTACTGGTTTAATGGTGGAACAGCTAAAGCTAACTTAGTTAAGAAATACCCTGAAGGTGGTTCAGGTGGGGGATATACCCTATTCACTACTCCTTCTGTTGCAGAAGATAGTACAACTTATCTGAATACTAACTTCTCAACAGCTGTAAAAGGAGACCATGTAGTAGATACAACTAGTGGCAGTGTGTACATTAAGTACTCTGATACAGGTTGGACTAAACTTACAGGTGCTATTCTTGCAGCATTTCCTTCACCAAATGCAAGTATAGTGGCAGCATCAATCATGTCATTCAAATAAAATTAAGATTATGTCAGAAACTATTGGAATTAGATATTGCATACCACAAGTTGTCTTTGATAAGAAACCTTCTGGTAATCAAACCTTTGCACTGTTCTACAGGAGAGGCGATAACCCTAACAGGTCTTGGATTAAAAAGACAGACTCTTATGTGGTTGATAAATATGGAAAGAATACCAATAATGTTTACCTTGACACCTTAGTAGAAGATACAGACTATCAGTTCAGTCTAGCAGAGTTTCCTTATGAAGATGAACAGACAGCAGCTAAGAATGGTGCTATCTTTTCCTTTCATACAGCAATTAATATGACTGCTGGGGACAGTCCTTATGTGAATAAGATGTTGATGCCGGGTCAAACTTTTGACTGGTATTATAGTGGTACTAAAGCCAACTCAATGCCTACAAGTAGTGCAACTGCTTGGTACTATCAAGCTACCAATAACAGGACTAATGAGGGAGAGAATTATTATTCACTTGAAGTAGGTGGAGAAGTAGCTTGGAAACAAGCTACCTCTGCTGACAATGAACTTGAAACATACTCAGGTTATTACTGTAATACTGGTAACTACATCAAGTTACCTAACACTTATGTTAAGAACCCCGGTGGTTTCATTGCAGGTAGAATCTATGCTGATGATATTAGAGGTTTACTAACAGTATCTTTCTATCTTGAAGAGGGTCATAAGGATGCAGCAATTGTAACTTGTGAGGCTCTATATAACAACACAGGTAGTGAGCAAGCTCCTATCTATACACAGATACCTATTGAGCAAGCTAATGATGCAACAGCTGCAATATCATTCTCAATTTATGTTGGGGAAGATGGAGTACTTCACTCAAGAAAGGTTAGAAAAAGTAGTGTGGCTAATGGTGGTGAAATAACCTTGAATGAGGATACAGCATTACCTAATACTATGGTTGGTGGCATAACTAATTTATCAACTAACAAATGGTATATTGCCAAGATAAGTCATGGCTTAGGTACAGTACATATCTATACAGCTAAAGGTCCTGAAGAACTACAATCATCTTCTCAATATTACACTGAGGTCTACACTTGTGAAGGTCCGGGTCAACCTGCTGAATCAAGTATTGCTAATGCAGGAGACCCTGCTACAGATGGACTTGGTATTGGATTTGGTTACAACCCTGAAGTACTTCAATCAATATTTGATGTTATAGGAACTGAACAGTATGTAACCAAGGGTCTTATAGTTAACCATATTGGTATGTTATCTAATGAATCTATTACAGACTTCAACAAGATTTCAGCTGGTTATCTATATATTCCTTGCTTAGGTTTCTACCCTCAAGGTAGTACAATCAGTAAGGCTAATTGTCTGTACTTGCAGAACTCAAGTATGACTAACTTATTCAAGGATGATACTATTGGTGAAGATGGTCAAGTTGAATCTGTAGGTAAGGTATCCTTTATAATTGACCCAGCTATTGGTGGTACTGATAGTTCAAAACTTAATTCAGGTACTTATAAGATAGTGCTACAGAGTTACTCACAATATACTTCAAATACTTCATTCACTAACATGGATGGTATTATAGTACAGACTCAAAAGGAACAAGTAACAAATACAGGATATGTAATTGACTTTGAGCAAGACTTTGATTCTGCTGTTACTGCCTTTAGGTCTAAATTCTATACCAAGCATGGTAACTGGGGTGGATATAATGGTGGTGTAAACTCTAACCTTGTGTATGCAAGTAGAGCTGAAAAGAGCTTGATACTTGAAGCACATGGTGACTATTATCCTGAAAGTGGTCAAGTATGGGGTGTAGGAAAAGAAGCATGGGTAACAAAAGCTGGTAAACAGTACACAGGTTATGGAGAAAACATGTACTACTATGCAGAGAATGATGCTAGGAAAGGTACTACTCCTTTCAAACAAAGAGTAGGTTGTACACTTAGAACAGTTGATTACTTTGCCTATGGTAAGTACACAGTAAGAATGGCTATCCCTGAATTAAAGGCTGGTCAGGATAACTGGGGCTTATGTCCTGCATTATGGTTCTTCCATTATCAGGAGTTTAGTGAAGGTTCTACTGGTTATAACAAGTGGATGTCTTCTACTAATCCTGTAGGTAGAATCTATAACAAGGAAGGTGATGCAGAGAATGGATTCTATTGTGTTGTCAATAATGAAATTGACATGGAGTTACCTTCAAATGATACACAGGACTTCTTCCCTACTGCTGCTGTTGGTGGTACAAGATATACTCCTTGGGACTTTGTTAAGTGTGCATACTTTGACCCTATAACTACTAACCCTAAGGCTACAGTACCTACTGCTATTAATCCTCCATATAGAATAGGTATTGTTGATGATAACACTCTTCCTTATGAAGATGTTGGTAGATTCATATTGAAAGACCCTTCTAAGCCTAATGACAGAGCAAGTTGGGAACAAGAAAGAGAAACTTTTGTTCAGACTAATTATCCTAACTTCTGTAATTGTAAGTTTAATAACTGGCAAGGTGAATACAGTTCAGGTAATGGATGGGAATCAAGACAGGATTATCTGCCTGCAAAGGTTAATGGTGCTATGCCTGCTGATGCTGTAGCAACAGCCCAAACAAACAACATGGACTACTATAAGAATGATACTACTTATAAAGAGGAGTATGTAGCTTATAAGACAGCACTTGCTGATGAAAGAGTATCACCTAAAGGTTATGCTGATGGTAGATTCCATGAATGGACTATGGTATGGTATCCTAACCACACTGAATTGTGGGTTGATGGAGTCAAGGTAGAAGAGAACTGGGGATTTGTTCCTTTTAACTGTATGCACTTTGTAATAGGTATATGGTTTCCTACTCTTAGTGTCAAGAAGATTGATGGAGTATGGAAGGTTCTTGACTATGATAAAAAGACTCCTGTAAATAATGTAGCTACTCTTGAAAGTACAGGTACATGGGCTGGACTTAATGCTAACTTTGAAGCATGGCATTTAAAGATAAGCAAGGTAAAGTATGAACCTTTAACTATAGAGGAGCTTAATGCTAATACAGCTAATAGACCTACACCTGAATTACTCTATGATGGTGAATCCTTCCCAGAGTCAGGTATGAGGTTTATTATCTAAATAAATTAAGATATGGCAGTTCCTACATTTAATGAATACACTTATAAGATAAGTTACAAGGTAGGCTCAAGTGATGAGATTATCCTTAGTGAGGAACTTGTTATTCTAGTGGCTTTGACAAGTGAAGTAATTGATGATAATGTTGTACAAGTACAGAATCCAAACTATGATTACTTCATGAATACTCTAAGTGTAAGTGTGGCTCCTGTTGAAGGGGCTACACTTTTCATTAGAAGAAACAAGATAATGGATGGTGAAATTGTAGTAGCAGAAGAGAAACTAGTGCATCAAGGTGCATTTAGTTTTCCTGATTATGATACTAGGCAATCACTGGTCATTACTGATACAGAAGTTAATGGAAGTACCTCACATACCATACTTGTCCAAATACTTAATGTAGTTGGAGAAGAGAGAATACCTTGCAATTATACATTACCTAAACTAGAGTTTGCAGCACAGATTACTGATAGCCAACATGTGGATATACAATATAAACAGGTTGGTGCTACAGATTATATCACTTTAGGTACTAATGTTGTTGTGCCTCCTACAGGTAAAATCAATAATATTAGCTTGGGACAATTACCTGATGATACAGAGTATCTCTTAAGGATATATCATTATGAAATGGATGAAGAGAAATTCTTCCTGTTTCATACTAATCTTATACCTACTCTTGGTATTAATCCCATTATAGGTAAAGTAGAATGGAATGGTAGAATAGTATTACTTGATGCTCCTAATGTAAAGGCAAGAATGTATCCAAGTCCTGATAAACTGGATTGGATGTTTCCTATGGATTACAGCACTAAGTCATTTGATAATATCTTATCTTCCTTGTGGACATCTGATGATTACTTAGGTAAGAATGAGAACTATCACTTTGAGATGAGAACCAGTACTGATAATCCAGAAGAAACCTATATAGGTTGTGCTATCAACAAAGACCATTATATTGGATTACCTTTTGATTATGTAAATGACAAGCTACCAGACCAAGGTGCATCAATGAACATATTCTATAAGGACTTGTTTACTGTATCTAATCCTGCTACTGATAGAAATGCAATCATAATGAAGTTCTATGCAGACCCTACTCATGTAGGTCCATTAAAGCTCTTAGGGATAAACCATAACAGTGAACATGATAATACCAATTACTTAGGGTTTAATTTTAACAAGGCTGGAGATTGTAGAGAGATAAATGTATTTGGTAAGGTAATGTTGACTAGTTCTACTGGTGACCCTCTTATTACTAGTGGCAAATGGTATGCATTACTACTTGTGACTAATGGTGATAAGATAAATTACCTATCAATTAGTGACTACAGTAATTATAGTCAGACAGCTATACCTATTAATGCCGGAGCACATGTTGGTAATGTAGACCTTAAGAATAAGTTATATGATGCTGGTAGGCTGCCTGTGACCATAGAACTTACTTATGATTGCACACAATATACTTCTGAAATTGGTCTATGTATAGATTATGCTACTTATCAATACATAGAAGATAATGATATTAATAATCAAATTGAGAAGGGTAACAGTATCTATAAATCTCCTGAATATGGTACAGGCAAGAAAATTACTGTTACTATACCTAATGAGTCTGCATATGGAATAGCAGTAGGTTATTCTTTAGGTTTTCTAAAGGGTGGAACTACTGTGGCTGGCAAAGTCACTATCACAGACTTTAAGGTTAATGGTGTCAGTATATTCAGTGATTTAGCCAACTATCCTTTTAAGGTTGATGAGGCTGCAAGTGCTTATATAAGTGGTACTAAAACTGACATAATTTGGGCTAAGACCGGTAATTCATTGCCTACTCCTATTGGTGGTACAGTATTTGAAGATGTAGAACTTAATCAGAACATAGAGCTTAATGCCAGACTATTTGTAGGATGTCCTGTTCAATCAGGTGATATGACTAATGCAAGTTATGTTGTATCAAGGATTGGTCTACATAAGTCTATAATAACTGGTACAGACAGTTGGGACACTCCTTATCAATATATAGACCCTACAGTCATGGAAGCATTGGGTGCTGGCTATAAGAAGATGCCTAAACTTAAGTGCACAAATGATAATGGTACTGTAACTGTTATTTCAACATCAGAGATGACTGAAATGAAGGATGCTACTGTAAGGTTCTTACTTGAAGGATTACCTATAGGTAAAACAAGAATAGAAGTAGTATCTGGTGAGGATATTCTGTCTTCTGTGTCAAGGGAAATCAAGAGTATTAAACTTACTCCTGCACAGGCTGATTATGACATAAACTTTGAAGGTGACTTTGATGCAGCTGTAACAGAGTTCAAGAAGAGGTATTATGCCAAGCAGAAAAGATGGGGTGGAAACATGGGTGGTGGAACTAATGGTAATTTGATATATTTCAACAGAGGACTTAAGTGTCTTATCCTTGAGCAACATGGAGATAAATATAGAGGAATTGTTCCTGCTGTAGCTCCTGCTGGTGCTAATGGTTATGGACTACCTGTGGACTTAGTTGAAAATCCATTGAATTATATACCCAACACAAGCCAGAGAACCTCAAGAGTTGGTGGTCTTATTCAGTCAGTTGATTATCATCCTTATGGTATGTTTGACTGTTGGTTTAAGGTACCAAAAGGAATGATAGGTTTAGCAATCTGTCTATGGTATTTCCACTATCAGGAGATATATAACTATGACAAGACATTCAAGTTCTGGACAGAAACTGGTGTTAAAGGTTATACTTATGCTGATTCTGTAAAGAGTGGCTATGGTGCAACTTGGGTAGTTATCAACAATGAGATTGATATGGAGCTTGGTTCAGAAAATACACCTTACAGAACAGTAATGAACCCTAATAGTGATACTAGTATTATGTGGTATGTTCCGGGTCTTAGTTACAGACAAGCTATAGGATGTACTGCAACTGGTGCTGACTATGGTACATGGATGATTGACTGGGAAGCAAGCAAGGCAGCTATAGATGCTGTTACAGAAACAGACCCACAAAACTCTGCATCCTATTTGAGGTCTAATCAGCTTAAGTGGGTTAAGATAATGGATACTATTGATGAAGTCAACTATGGTGCTAATGTGAGGTCATGCAGATTCAATAACTGGATGAATGAAGCATGGAATGATGGTTGTGGAGTATATGGTACTATTGCTAATTCACAATTAGGTAAGGGAGAACTCTCTGTCAATAATAGAACTCCTTTAGGTTCTATTGACCCCAAGGCAGTACAACAAGCTGCAAGATATGTAGAACATTACTATGATGATGGACAATATCATAAGTGGTCAATTGACTGGAAAGGGGATTACACTGCATTGTATATTGATGATGAACCTATAGCAATATGTAAGGCATTTGTGCCATTCAATCCTATGACAATGCTTGTAGGCTGTTGGTTCCCAAGTGGCAATGCTTATGATAAGAATGTGCTATTAGGTGAATGGGGAACTTGGTCTGGAGTTCATGCTGATTGGGAAGTAGGACTCATGCAAGTTAAAAGAATCAAGTTCAAGGCATACACTGAAGAAGAAGCTCCAACTACAGACATGAGATATGACTGTGAAACTTATGCAGAAGATGGATTAAGAGAGATTCTGTAACATACATACAACTAAATTATTAATACTCTTGCACAGGTAAACTAAAATACTTACCTTTGTCACAATAATAATATTGTGTAGAATGGTAACATGAGTTGTGTACAAGTACACTGACCCCGATGGTATCATTTATGTAGGACAAACTACTAATGAATGTGCTCGTCGGGGTCAGTTCTTTTTATCCAAACAATATAGTGGATATAAGTTTGATAAAGCAAGACATGAAATAGGACCAGAAAACTTTACATATGAAAGACTGGTAAGAAATACTTATGCTGATGAAGAGTCAGCTAAAGCAGACCTAGATAAACTAGAGAGGTATTATATAGACTTATTTGATTCTATCAATAATGGATATAATAGCAAAAAGGGTAATGGAGTAGAAACTATATATATTCCTAAGAGCAGACAATATAAGAATTGTGCAGCACCATCTGTTAAATATCCAAAACAAAGAGAAGGTGTAAGAAGATTCTTTAAGCCTGTTGTACAATATAGTGTTGATGGAAGATTAATTGCCACCTATGAGAGTATAGGAGATGCCTCTAGAGCTACTAATATACATATTAGTAATATAACTAGATGTTGCCAAGGAAAGATAAAAAGAACTAGAAACTTTATTTTTAAATTTTTATAATTATGAATACTTACAGACAGCTAGTATATATGGTACTTGATGAGCTTAAGGGTTCAGCAGATGACTTCACTTTCACTGAAGACCATGTGATGTTCCTTCTATCAAAGTACAGGGCTTTCTTGCTAAAGCAAAGATATGCAGACATCAAGAAGCCAATGCCAGAGTCCAATTATCAAACTCTATGTCTTGAGCTTATTGAGGTACCAGCAATAGCTGGAGTACCTTGTGAAGGTGGTTCATACTTAAGGACTAAAGCCAAGATACCTTTTACTATGAAGGTAGGTAATCCTAAGGCATACCCTGTTGATTACTTCCAAGGAAGTAACATTACATTTATCAGCAGAGACAGAATGAGATATGTTGGATATAACAAGTTTATGCAGAACATCATTTATTGCACACTTGGTCCTGACAATTATCTGTATCTTCAATCAAATAATCCACAGTTCATCTATATGGAAAACATAAGATTTACTGCTGTATTTGAGGATTCAGAAACAGCATCAGAACTTGAATGTAATGAGGATGGGAAAATATGTGATACCATAGACAGAACATTTCCAATTGAAGAAGCTCTTGTTCCACCTCTTATTGAACTTGTAGTCAAAGAGTTAAGACAAGCTGAATATACACCAGCAGATGAGAAGAATAATGCAAATGATGATTTGGATAATGTAGCAATGACAGCAAACAGGCAGAGTAGATAATGGAAGGATTACAGGAGTTCAAGAGAAGAGTTAGAAGAAGCACAGAACATCATGAGCATAAGATAAGAAACTCATGGGGTATCTATGATGGGTATAAGTACTATAGAAAGACTAAACCCAAAGACAAGAAATATGTGCTAACAGAGAGTCAGTACTTTGCTATAACCAGAAGGATAAATAACCTTATGGCAGAAGAAATAGCTAATGGTAATGACTTCAAGATACCACATAGAATGGGAGTAATTGAGCTAAGAAAGTATGATGCCCGTATCAAGATTGGAAGTAATGGTGAGGTATATGATAATTTGCCAGTAGATTGGAATAAAACCTTAGAACTATGGTATGAAGATGAGGAATCATATAAGAATAAGACACTTGTTAAAATGGAGGAGAAAGAAATCTTTACCATATACTATAACAGGAACAGAGCTACATATAGGAACCAGTCCTTCTATGACTTCAAGTTCAACAGGGACATGAAGATAATGCTTAAACAAAAAATCAAAGAGGGAGCAGTAGATGCTGCTTACTTGAAAAAGAGAGAATACTTATGACAAACAATGTAAACTTTATTAACATAAGGGAGATACTTAGCAGAGTAACAAGACATCCCTTAATGTCTGATATAGGGCTTGAATCTGCTATCCAATATACACTGGACTTTATTGCAGCTATGGGACTTCCTAAGATATATGTGGACAAGGTGGCTGATGTTGATATCAAGAATTACAGGGCTTTGCTTCCATGTGATTTAATCTCAATCATACAGGTGAGAACTAAACATGGTGACTGCTTGAGGTCAATGACAGATAGTTTTGGTAGTTGTCCTGTAGATAGAAATCAGGAAAGAGGAGAAAGTACATTCAAGACTCAAGGCAGAGTTATATATACTTCCTTTAAGGAGGGTAATATACAAATAGCTTATAAGGCTATACCTGTGGATGAAGAAGGACTTCCTATGTTACCTGATAATCCAATATTCCTTAAGGCACTTGAATTATACATAAAGAAGGAGTGGTTCACAATACTGTTTGACTTAGGAAAGATACAACCGGCAGTGTTGAATAACACCCAACAGGAGTATGCTTTCAAGGCAGGACAGTGTAACAGTGAATTTACTATACCTTCTCCAAGTGAGATGGAATCCATAAGTGGAATACTTAACCAAATGGTACCAAGAGTTAATGAATTTAGAAAAGGATTTAAGGACTTGGGAAACAAAGAATTTTTAAAGCTACACTAATATGGCAATGAAACAAGAACAACATGTTATCAAAGGTATGCAAAGGGACTTGACTGTAAGTAAGTTCAGTCCTGAATATGCCTACGAGAACATGAATATAAGAATAACTGCAAGGGAACACAGTACTCTTTTATCTGTCACTAATGAGAAAGGTACTAAGGAAATATCTGTGCCTTCATTCAGACAGCCTAACAAGATTATTGTAGAACCTACAGGAAAGATAATTATGCAGTATCCACTTGCTTCATCAATTAGAGGTGGCATCCTTACAGAAGCAAGTGATGGAGTACAGTATAAGTATGAAATAGCACTTGAATCAGGTCAATCAGAAAGTACTGCATATGAAGGACATCTACCTATAACACAAAGTGTTAAGGGATTCTACTTTATAGATGACTTAGTATATGATGATACATACCAATATTGGAGTGACTTACATCCACTTGGGTTTATACCCGGTGGTGATATTAAGGGTGTTCCTCTTGGCAGTTGTACTATTGGTAAGTACATAGTCATATTCACTAAAGATGAAGTAGAAGGCATAGACTATATCTACAGACTTGAAGGTATAAATGACTACTTTGAAGTAACTATATTGTATCAAGGCAACTTGAACTTCAGTACTGCATATCCTATACAAACTCTTGGTACATATGAGAATGAGAATATTCAGAAGGCATACTGGGTTGATGGTCTTAATCAATCAAGGGTAATCAATATAGTGGCAGAAGAGGGAACCTATAATGGAAATGATAAGTTTGACTTTATTAGAGGATTCAATACAGGTGCTACAACTACTGTTGAGAAAGTGCCAAGTGGTACAGGTATATTCCCTTCAGGAGTGGTTCAATATGCTTTGACTTATTACAATAGTTATGCACAGGAAAGTACAGTATTTTACATATCTCCATTGTTTTACACTTCCCCTACAGGCAGAGGTGGTAGACCTGATGAAGTAGTGAATAATGAATTTAGGATTATGGTTAATAATCCTGATACAAACTTTGATGGTATTAACATATACTCTATTATAAGGACTTCACTTGATGGTACTCCTAGTGTTAAGAGGGTAGCAAGTGTGGAATTAAAGGCAAAATATAGCATATATAACAAGCTGGAGATTAGCCAGACTTATGCTTACACTACACAGATAGTAGACCCTTCAGTAGTTGAGGTTTTCAAGTCAGGTAGTAAAGCATTATTAACTGACTATCCTTATGATGAAGTAGATGGAAAACTCAAGTGGAGAATAAGTGTAGAAGGTGATTCAGGTATTATTATTAATAAACAATATGACCCTGAACATGAGATATACTTCCTAGACTTTGATAAAGCTGCTGGTGGAGTTGCTAATATAACCTATGACCCATTTACTCATCAAATCAAGCTTGAAAGAAAGTCACTTGACTATGGTTATATATTTGTGTATGTAGCTTCTATCAGTAATAGAACTTATGTGGATTATTCAGATAATAACACTACTGGTGAAACATTAGACCCTACGGAGTTACTATATAAGGGTGGTGAAGAAGTTGTACCTTATACAATTACACAGAAGGATAATACTCTGTTCCTAGGTAATCTTACCATTAAGAGGAGTGCTATTCCTCAAGACATAAGACTTGGGGTAGGTGATTTACCGTTGACCACAGAAGGTAAGGATGTTACAGTTCTTACTCCTGAAGATACTGATGTATATCCATACAAGAGTAATTTGAGCTTTAATAATGGTGTAATTACATCATTTAAGCAAGGTGAGACTTATAGACCTGGTCTTGTGTTCTTACATAGAACAGGTAAATGGTCAGAAGCTATACCTATAAGAGACTTTGAAGTAGATAGGTATATAACTGCTGAATCCTATAACAAGATAGTAAGTTCTATTGGCTCTACTCTCATTAACAGGTTAATAGACTTAGGTTATGTAGCTGTAAAGCCAGTAATGGTTTATCCTAGTTATACTGACAGGACTGTAGTATGTCAGGGCATCATTAATCCCACTTTGTTTAAGGCTAATGACAGACCTGATAATTCACCTTACTCAATATCTTCATGGTTCTTTAGACCATTATTTGCCGGATTTTTTGATGATGGTGGTTTAGATTGGGCAAGAAGTCCAAGAGATGGTGGTGTAGTTCTTGAGTTCAGACACAAAAGACCATTACCTTCAAGCTTCAATTTTAATGGTGAGATACAGTCACAAGATTGTATATCAGATGTTTCTACTGAAGCTGGCACACAGACTTGTCCTGATGAAAGTGAAGGTAACTTTAAGGTTGATGGTAGTATATGTACATTCCATTCACCTGATATTGAGTTTGATGAAACTGTAAAGTCTCTTGTAAAGAACTGTCAAATAAGGTATGTAGGTTATGCAAAGTGTAAAGCCAACTATAGTGATTACAGTATAATTGGACCTAATTCTTTCCTTAAGACAACTAGGTCATCAGGTTCTAATTATAGAATCATAAACCATGATTACAGTACAATGTACACTAAGTATGGTGGTACTAATTATTGGAATGGCAGTGCCAATGAAAGACATAGTTCTGTGAAGAAAATATGTGCACTTCCTGTATATGTAGATGGTGTTCTGACAAGAAGAGACCCAAACAAGAATGATGATTGGGATGTATTAGGTAATGATGGTGGTGATGGTAACTGGATTAACTGTGCATGGATAGTGTATCCTTGGCATAGGGAAGCCTCTCTTAACAATGATATGGATAAGACAGGAACAGAAGGTCAATCATTAGTTAGAACAGGTCAATATACTAAGAAGATACTATCAAACTTACAGTACACAGACACTTACTATATAGATAAGGAAGGATATTATCATAGGTCAACTCCTCCTACATTATATCTTGAAGGAGACAGTCAGTTTACAGGTATTGCAGAGGTTGCAGTATTTGACAGTAATGAGGATACAATCATTAAGTTGCCTATCATTAAAAATGCACTTGATGGACAACAAATTGAAAGAGTGTATAGAGGTAATTATAATGGTTATCATGGTGGAACAAGTTATTCTTTCACTATGTGTCAGATGAAGGGTCAGTATAATCCTAATGTTGCTAATCCTCTTACAAATCCCGGTGCACTTACTGAATGGAGACAGCCATATACAAATGACCAATATTACTGGAATAATAGTACCATTAGTGGTTTAGCATCTGAATATGGTAGAAGCCAATCATGGAATACGTTAGCACAAAGATGGCAACAAGATGGTACTGTATATCCTGTAACTAACACAACTGATATAGTTCCCATAAGATTTAAATCAACTCCTCATGCAGTCATACAGTTTAATAACACCACTTATGGTCAACAAGCTGCTATGCCAGTATTAGGATGGAATGGTGGAGATTATTGGAATAAAGGTGACCTTCCTACAAGAAGTAAGGGATATGATATACAGATAGTAAGCTCATTTGGAGAAGCTACAAACACAAATGTAAGAGCATTCATAAAGGAAGCATCAAGTACTGAAAACCAGCTTTTTGGAAAGATGTATAAATACAATACTACATCTAAAGAATGGGAAGAGGAAGAAATGGTTGCAGACCCATATACACAATACAGGGCATATTCTGTTGGTACATTATATGTACTTGTTAAGAAACCTAGTATGGCTTATAAACAGTATCTTGCTCCCATTACTGATGATGTTAAATCAACTTCCAGACCATTTGGTCCTAGAGCTATCATGCAACAAAGAGTTGATATTATCGGTAATATGTCCTCACAGAAAGGTGGAGAACTTGGAGATTATGATGGTGGATATATCATAGTTGATATGTACAGACCTGTGGTTGAAAACAGGTTTGGTGGAACAGGAGATGCAGCATATACTAACAATATATGGCATCCTGCTGGCAGCACAGTTAACTTCTATGATGAAAATGGTACTGTTAAACCTAGTGTGAACATTGAATATACAGAGGGGGATACATTCTTCCAGAGGTATGATTGTTTAAAGACTTATCCTTGGAGTAGTGATGAGAAGAATCAAATAGTTGATTTGACTTCATTCATGTGTGAGACAAGGGTTAATATAGATGGAAGATATGATAGGAATAGAGGTAATAAGAGTAATCTTACTGTAACACCAGAGAACTTCAATCTATTGAATCCTGTATATAGCCAGAAGAACAACTTCTTCACATATAACTATACATCAAGGGATATATCCTCTATTGACAGGTTTCCTAATACAGTAACTTGGACAAGTGAGAAAACTAATGGTTCTGTGGTTGATACTTGGACTAATATCACATTAGCTTCAACACTTGACTTAGATGGTGATAAGGGTGAAGTAATATCACTTAATACCTTGAACAATGAAATCTTCTGTTTCCAAGAACAGGGATTGAGTAATATTATCTTTAATCCTAGGGTACAGATTCCTGTTAGTGATGGTGTACCTGTTGAGATTGGTAATAACTACAAGGTACAGGGTAAGAGATATGTAAGTAACCTTATAGGTTGTAGCAACAAGTGGTCTATATGTCAGACTCCAGCAGGTATATACTTCATAGATAATCTGACTAATGGCTTATATACATTTGATGGTCAATTTATAAGTTCATTGAGTGACAAACTTGGTTTCAGACAGTTCATAGGTGCTAACAACACTCTTGATAGATGGAATCCTGTTGACTTCAAGAATTTCAGAACATTCTATGACAAGACTAATGATGATATATACTTTATCAATGATAAGTATTGTCTGGCTTATTCAGAGCTTATAGGTCAATTTACCTCATTCATGAGCTATGAAAAGACTCCTGTAATGTTAAACTATAGGGATAAATTCTATGCAGTCAATAAGAATAAGGTATGGGAAATCAACGGTGGTGACTATAACATGTTCTATGGTGAGTTTAAACCATTCTATGTGACTATAGTAGCTAATCAGGATGAACCTGTTGACAAGATATTCAATACTGTTGAATACAGGGCTGATGTTAAAAGAGATGGTGAACTCATGCCTAATGAAACATTCACTCAATTGGATGTATGGAATGAGTATCAGCATGGTACTTTAGAGCTGGTTAACAGGATTGGTTATCCTTCTCCACTTAAGAGAAAGTTCAGGATATGGAGAGCTAATATACCAAGAGATAAGGGTAATAGAAATAGGATAAGAAACACATGGGCTTATGTTAAGTTGCAGATGAATAAAGAAAGCACTGATAGTATGGAACTTCATGACATTGGAGTGAGTTTCTTTGAGTAGAAATTAAGGGTGGCTAAGTCAAATACTTGGCTGCCCTTATTATTTTTATAAGGTTCATTGCATATTACAAAGTCTTTATGTATTTTTGCACAAAATGAATTAATTATGGCTAACAAGATAAAGAAGAAAAGGTTTCCTGTTAAACCTAAGGAACAAGGAGTATTTCCTTGGTTGGTTGACCATCAAGGCAATATTTATGCTGGTGGTGGTATATTGGGAGCATTAACAGGAGCTAATAAGGCTATGGATGCTTCAAAATTAGGTGGACTAATGGGTGGTGCCAGTGGTATTAGTGGTATTGCAGGTGGTATAGCAAGTGCTGCATCAAATGCAATATCAGGTGGTATGTCTACTGGTGTAGGTGGAGCTATGCAAACTATTGGTGGTCTTGCATCTAACATTCCCGGAGTAGGTGGTCTTATTGGAGCAGGTGTTAATGTACTAGGTGGTCTGGTTAACAGGGCATTTGGTAGTCAAATTAATGAGGAATTTGTTAATGAGACTAAGGCACAGACAGCAGAAGCTGCTAATACACAATTTGATAATAGCTCCATAGAATCTGTAATACAACAGCAAATGGAGCATCAGGACTTAGGTAATGTACAAAAGTCACAGGTTGGTAAAGATGGATGGTTCAGTAGTAAGGCTAAAAACCTGACAGCAAAACTGAATAAGCAAAGACAAGCTGTTAATTCAGTTAATGATGAGAAGATTAATTTGGCACTTGAAGGAGCAGATGAAATGCAAGACTTGGATTTATTAGCAAACTTTGCTGCCTATGGTGGACAACTATTCAAAGATGGTGGTGGTATCTACATAAAGAAAGCAAATAGAGGAAAGTTCACAGAATATTGTGGTGGTAAGGTTACTTCTGAATGTATAGCAAGAGGTAAAAGAAGTAGTAGTCCTGCTGTAAGAAAGAGAGCTACATTTGCACAGAATGCAAGAGGCTGGCATCACAGTTTTGGTGGCTGGTTAAATACACAAGGTGGAGACTTTAGTAATGGTATTACTATGATTGGCAATGGTGGTACACATGAACAGAATCCATTTGAAGGCGTACAAATGGGACTAGACCCACAAGGAGTACCTAACTTAGTTGAAGAAGGTGAAGTAGTATTCAATGACTATGTATTCAGCAACAGACTTAAGGTACCTAAGAAAGACAGAAAGAGACTAAGATTAAAGGAAGGTACTTTTGCAGATGCAGCAGAAAAGCTACAAAAGGAAAGTGCTGAAAGACCTAATGACCCAATAAGTAGAAAAGGACTTGAAGCAAGTATGAACAGACTAGCAGGAATACAAGAGGGAGTAAGGGAAAGAAAGAGTGGAAATAAGTTTGAAGATGGTGGCTGGAAGAAAAATTATAGGGATGTTGAAGTTCCTATGGCTGGTATAAATACTGACTATAGTGGTCAATTGCCAACAAGACTTACTGCACCTAAAGGAGTAATACCTATTGAGGAACAAGTACCTGATAGTGAATTAGCTCCTACTTGGATGAGATATGCACCAGCAGTTGGTTCTGCATTAGGAGTATTCAGTGATGCAATTGGTCTTACTAATACACCTGATTATGCACCAGCAGAGATGATAGGTGGAGCAATAACTCCAGTTAAACCGGTAGGTGCAAGACAGATTAACAACAGACTTACTTATAAGCCACTTGATACAAACTATGAACTCAATAAGCTTGATGCTAATCAGGCTGCACAAAGGAGAGCATTAATCAATACTTCTGGTGGTAATAGGGCTACTGCTGCTGCTAACTTGATTGCAGCTAATGCTAATTATGGCAATCAGATGGGTGATTTACATAGACAGGCTGAACTGTATAACCAACAACAAAGACAACAAGTTGAAAGGTTCAACAGAGGTACTAACCAGTTTAATGCAGAGGCACAAATGAGAGCTGATTTAGCTGATGCACAACAAGCTCAACATATGAATGAACTAAGGTTGAAGCAGAAGTCAGCACAGGCTCAAATGTATGATACAGCTAATATGAGAAGCTCAATGGGTAGGGCAGCTAACCTTACTAATCTGTTTGATAACTTAGGTGGTATTGGACAGGAGAATTTTTCAAGGAATATGATAACAAGTAATCCAGCTCTTCTATATGATTTAGACAGTTCAGGTAGAGTACAATATAAGAAGAACAAAAAGAAAAAAGGGGGAAGATTGACTTATGGCAGGTAATATGATAGTAATAGGAAGCAAGTTCAAACCATTCAGCTATGATGAAATGATTAAACCCATACAGGTAGCTGATGCTGAACATAAAGCTCTTGAAGGTGAAATGGGAGAACTCTCAACCAGAGCAGGAGTATTTGAGAAACTTGCTAATGAGCAGACAGACCCTGAAGCTTATGCTATGTACAAACAGTATTCAACTGACTTGGCTTCACAGGCTGAATCACTTGCAAAGAGTGGTCTTACACCTGATAGCAGAACTGCACTCTCAAAGATGAGACAAAGATATAGTCAGGAGATTACTCCTATTGAACAAGCATATAAGAGAAGAGATGAATTAACTAAGGAACAAAGGGAAGCTATGTTGAAAGACCCTACTCTGATGATGAGTCAGGCTGCTTCAACACTTTCTTTGGATGATTTGATTAAGAATCCTAACCTAAGTTATCAGGCTTACAGTGGTAATATGCTTACTCAACAAGCTGCTCAAGCTGCAAGAGAATTAGCTAAGTATCAACAGGAGAAACCAAGAGAATGGAGAAAGATTCTTGGTGGTCAATACTTTGAAAGCATGATGAATAGGGGATATACTCCTGAACAAGTTATCATGGCTGCAATGGATGACCCTAATGCACCTAAGGAACTGAAGAAGATAGCAGATGATGTATATGCTTCATCAGGTATTGATACATGGGGTGATGACATAACTAAGCAAAGAGCTAAAGAGTTTATAGGTAGAGGATTATACAGTGCTATTGGTGATACACAATATCAACAGGTGCAGAATCAAGAATACCTTGACCCACTACAAAGGGCTAAACTAGCTGCTGCTCAAGGTGATAATAGTAATCCTAGATTAGGTTACAGACCAGTACCAAGAACTACAGTAAAGGATGCTGAAACTACTCAATTACAAGATGAAATCAACTTCCTTCAACAGGTAAAAGAGAACCCTGATATATTGAAAGAAGAGGCTGAAAGAGAAGTAAGAAATGAAGCAAGAGCTTATGGTACTACTTGGGGTTCTTATGGTACTAAAGAGAAGTATCAACCTAATAGAGAGAAGTTAAAGAGAATCACTGATAAGTATGGTACAACTGACCCTGACTTTATTATACAAAAGGCAAAAGCTGAAATCAAAGGAGCAGCCATAAGAGACTTTACTTATTCAACTAATTTAGCTGATAATAGCTTGTTAAATGATGTGGTAACACAGAACTTAGCTACTATGGCTATTAAGGATAAGATACCAGCTTATGAGTTCAAAGATGGAAAGAAAGGCAAACAGCTTGAATCTGATGAATTGGCTGAAATTAAGCCTAACTCTGGTCACTTAGACTTTGACCCTCAAAGTGGTAACTTAGTCTATGTATATAGAGACAAGAAGGACAAACTTAAAAAGGCTGTACTTGACCCAGAAGTAGTAGATGATAAGAACAGAACCTTAAGGAACACTCAACAGTTGATAGAAGAAGCCAAAGAGAAGAAAGATTATGCAAGCATGAGCTTATTGATTGACTTCTATATGAGTGAACTTGATGGTAAGTTCAACACACTTGCTAAGACTCAAGGCAAGACAGACAGTAAATTGTTTATGGAATAATATGGCACAGGATAATTTTAACTATGGTACTCCATTAAAGGGAGTAAATAGAAGACAAGGCATACTTGATGAGTTAAAAAGGAATGGATATGATGTATCATTTGCAGACCCTACACCCGGCTATGCTGCAAGACAGCAGGAGATGAATATAAGCACTCCTGCTGTGCAGGAAATAGGTGTAGCAGGTCTTAATGATAGCATGTATGACCAAGATATTACTTCTGCAACTCAACTTGATGACCTTAATAACACAAGAGGAGAACTTCAACCTTGGTATGCACAATTAGGTGCAGGTCTTGGTAAAGGTGTAGTACTTGCTGGTACTACATTTCTTGATGGTACTCTTGGTGTAGTAGTAGGTGCAGCTAATGCTATAGACAAAGGTGAATGGTCAGGGTTCTGGGATAATGACTTTGCTAAAGGAATGAAGCAAGTAAATGATTGGTCAGAGCAAATGATGCCTAACTATAGAACCAATGAAGAAATTCAGAATGACCAAAATGGTGAATGGTACAAGAATATATGGACAGCTAACTGGTGGGGTGACAAGTTCATCAAGAACTTAGGTTTTACTGCTGGTGCTATGGCTACTGGTAATCTTGTATCAGGTGCACTTAAAGGTGCTCCTGCTATGGTTAGGTCTATAGTTGGTTCTGCTGTATCTGCAATCAATGAAGGTAAGATAGAAGCATATAACAATGCTAATGAATGGTATGACTTTGAGAAAGCAAAGGTAGATGATGCTTATCAACAAAGACTTCAAGCTATAGACCAGAACTATAAGGGTACTGAAATGTATAATGCACTTATGCAAGATGCAAAACAGACTTATGACCAGTCTCTTGCTAAGTTGAATGAGGATAAAGCCAAGGTAGGTAATGTAGACTTAGCTCTCAATATACCTATTCTTACAGCATCAAACTGGTTCATGTGGGGTAAATTGTATTCTAAGGGTGCTAATACAGCAATCAGAGATACAAAGATAGCCATGAAGAATGGTAAATATGCTTCAACTAGAATGCCTGTCAAGGCTGCTGCTGGTTTCTTATCAGAAGGTGCTGAAGAAATGGAACAGAAGATTGCTGCTACTATCCCCGGACTTAAGTATGGTTCAGAGGTAGAGAACTTCTATATGTCCAAGTGGGACCCAGAAGCTGCACAGCAATCACTTAATTGGTTACAGGCATCAGCTAAGGGTATTAGTGATACAGTAGGTGACCCAGCTTCATGGGAAGAATTTACTATTGGTGCTATGACTGGTGCTATGGGTATGCCTATGTTCAGAAGTGCTAAATCAAGTGAAGGTAAATGGAGAAGTCCTGTAACTATTGAAGGTGGTATAGTTGGTGAATTTAGAGATTATCAAGAGGGTAAAGCCAGAGATAATGAGATGATTAACTACTTGAATAGTAGAATTGAAGACCCTAATTTTCAGAACTATTATCAAGGATTAGTAAGACACAACTATTATCAGAATCAAATGGATGCTGCTGCTACTGAAGGAGATGTTGCAGGATTCAAGGATGCAGAATCATCACAGTTTATATCTGATATTGTCATGTTTGACAATGCAGGTAAACTGAATGACCTTACTGAAATGATTAATCAGGCATATGATACTTCTGATGAGAACCTCGATAATATCATTAAGAATACTACTGATGAGAATGGTAATGGTCCTTTCTCTACCAATGGTAATGCTATGGACAGAGAGGATATGATTCAAAGTCTTACAGAAGATAGAGATGATATTCTAAGGAAAATCAAGGATTACAGAACTACTAAGGACAAAATCATAAGAGTAGGAAGTCCTGACCTTACAAGTGAACAAGTGTCAGAACTTACTTGGCTTAACATGAAGCATGGTGACTATGTTGAGAGATTCAATGAGGTTGCTGATGATGTAAGAGAGGCATTGAAGATGAACTTTGCAACCCTTGAAAAGGAAGGTAAAACTATGGATAGAACCATACTTGACCTTGATAACCAAGAGCTGCTTGCAGTACTTGCAGACCCTAAGAATGAAAGCTTTGTAGCAATGCAAAGTGCTGTCAGGAAGATTCTGAATGACAGTTACAATATTGACAAGGTTGATATTGAACAATCTGTTAAAGACCTTAAGAAGTTAGCAGAGAAAGCTGTAGAGTTCAGTAACAGGTTTACTGACTTGCTGACACATCCTGAAAAGATGCAGGAAGCAACATCAGCAGCTGATGAACAAGTAGCTAATAGGGCACAAGAAGAGCAACTTGCACAAGTAAGAGGACAACTTACTAATGCTCAATCATTCAGTGATATAGCAGATATAGTAGGTGAAAACAATGTAGGTGATGAACTGTTAAGCGAGAATACTAATCCACTGGCTAAGGACTTCAAGAAAGCAATGTCATTTGGTGCTGAAATGGGTAAGCTTATCAATGAATCTGAACTATCAGATGCAGATAAAGAAGCTCTTAATGCATTACTTGACAAGAGATTCAAGGAAGAAAAATCACTCGCTGATTTAACTAGTCCTGAACTTATTACAGAACCAGAAGGTGAATTAAGTGAAGAAGCTGCAAATCTGTTTCAGAATATGATAGCAGAAGCTGCAACTAATGCACAGGAAAAGGATGGTATTCCTGACCCAACTCCTACTCCACAAGGTAGAGATACTGGCAGTGAGACTACTGGTAGTGATGCTACTGCAACAATACCTACAGAAGCAAAGAATCCTTATACAGAGCTTATAGGTGAGGTTAATAATACTGTTGACAAAGAATACCTTGATGATTTCAGTCTGGCTCCAAGGATTAGAACACTTGAGACTTTGGTGGCTAAGGCTGCTTCAACCAAAAGTGAAGAGGATATAAGAAAGGCATCATCAGAGTTGAACAGTCTTATAGATGATATAAGCGGTTTACCTGAAATGGCAAGTGAGGACAACTACAACAGAGTACAGAAACTAATAGGTACTATTGCAAGTAGAATACCTCAAATACCTTCTGCTTCTGTCACCAATGAACAGGAGTTAAATTACCTTGACAAGGATACAGAATCTCTTCCTGCTACAACAGAGAATAGATACTATAGACCTGCACTTAGTGAGTATAATACCCAAAAGCTTGCACAAGGTGTATTTGAGCCACTGATTGTAAGCAACCCTAATTATCAAGGTCTATATAACTTCTTACAGTCTAAAGGTGCTTTTGATTATGTCAATAATGGTAATGTCCATGAGGGAGATGTTCTCACACTTAAGGCAGAAAGAGTAGGTGATTATGATGAGATAGTCATGTATAAAGGTGACCAAGTAGTTGGTACTTTACCTTCACTTGCTACTGCTAAAAGTAAGAACTATGTTGGACTTGCTAACTTAATTACCAGAGTAGGTAAAGGTGAACAGGCTACACTTACTGTCAATAAGGTAATGTTAGGCAGATTCAAGTATGATAGAAACCAGACACAATCTGTTAAAGATGTAGTCAAAGGTGATGCCAGACTTGGTGTAATGAAGAACATGAACCTACAGACTAATGGTGATATTAATGCTGAACCAGTATATGATGAAGTTCATTCTGATGGTAAGGTGTACTTGTTACTCAAGAACAGTAGAGGTACATACTCTCCTAAGCTAGTAAGAGTCAAGCATTTCAATGCTGAAGAATTTAATCTTGGACAATTAAGTACATCAGGCAATAAGTCTGCACAAAAGATTCATACTGCATTAGATAAATTGTCTAAGATAAGTAATCCTGACCAAGCATTGACTGCACTTAATGAGTTAGGTAAAGTACTTCATCTTGATAATACTTTCCATATAAGTCTTGATAACATGGGTAATAACAAAGTACTCACTGTTAGATGGCTTAAAGATGGAGAATATATTAGGAAGAATATACTTGTTGAAAGAGGTGGAAGTGGAGTAATGACTCTTGACCCTGTTCAGGGTATGCAATATGATGAAGCTATACATTCAACTCCTGAAGAGATATATGATGGCATACTTAATGCTATATATGAGTATAATCCACCATTTAATATATCAGCAGGTAAAGTTAACACAGGTACTTATAATCAAGATATACTGAATGATGACTTACTTTATACACACTTGACTGATACTCAAATGACTGGTAGTTGGTTTACTACTAACTACTATGATGATGCAGGAACAGAACAGAAAGCAGTTAATCCAAAGGGTAGAAGCTTTAATCCTGCAAGTGGTAAAGAGGGAGTCAGTGTAACTGTAGGTGGAAGTAGATACTATGTAGAGAATGGTAACATTTATGATATTAATGAGAATTTAGTTACTCCTTCTAATGCTGGTCTTATTAGAGACTTGGCTTATGCTGAATCATTATATGGAACTAAGACTAATGGAGCTACTATGGATAGAAACAGAATAGTATTACCTGACGGCAGAGTGCTTAACAGGTCTACTCAATCTTATTTATCCACAAGTGAAGCTGATGATGTCAAGAGAGCTATTGAGGGCAGAAAGAGTAAGGTGGCTATTATTAACTCAACTCTTCAGAAGTTGCAGGAAGACCAGCAAAAGGTTAAGAGAAATGAAGATGGTACAGCTGATACTTCTTCAGGTTCTTATATGGTAATGGAAGAAGATGGACAGTATCATGAATATACTAGAGTTCATAATGTCATAGGTAGTAACTGGACAGGAGAATTTAGTGCAAACAATGCAGCTTCAATGGGTAACCTTGTAGATGATATTGCTAGGAGATTCTTTGGTTCTAATGAGAAGATTGAGAAACCTTCAAACATGAGTCAACCAGCATTTAATGCATTGATGAAAGCTCTTAAACAAATGAGGGTTAATCTTGAAAATGCAGGTGAGAAACTACTTACTAACAGGATAGTTGTATTCCATAAGTATGAAGATGGTACCAGAGTTGCAGGTGAACTTGATGCTCTTAGTGTTAATGAACTGACAGGTGAATTTAATATATATGACTTCAAAACCAGTAGGTATAGCTTCCATCCTTATAAGGATAAATCAGGTGCTGTTATAGATTATTTTAGCTCTGTTGGTAGTAGACAAACTAGAAGTACAAGAGATCAATATACACTACAACTTAGTGCATATAAGAATCTATTTGACAGTAGTTATGATGGTACTATTAATGCCTTAGCACTTGTACCATTTGTATTGAACTATACAAAGGATGAATTACAAGGAGTTACAGTGGAGAAAGGAATTAAGTTAACTTATAATCCACTTGTACCAGTTAAAGCTGCACAAGGGGTTAAGATACCTGAAACTCCACCTGTAGTAGACAAGTCTAATGAGTTATTACAACCAGAAGTTAAACAGGCTCCAGCTCCTAAGAATGGATTACCTGATGCAGTTGAAGGTTATGTGATACTTAATGGACAAGTTACTAAGGGTAATATCAGACCTCTTATAGAGGTTGAAGGATTACCTGTATATTACTATAGAGAACCTGTTGTAACTAGAGGACTTAATCAGGGAGAGACTACATTATATAAGCATTATGCAGTGTTTAATAATGGTAAGATGATTCAGATTATATCAGGTTTACATAGTGAAGATAATATGTCAGAAGAGAAAGCATATAACATGATTAAGGATGCCATAGGCAAGAATCCTGCAAGAGTTGTAACAGAATCTCAAGATGTAACAGAACTTAGTGGCAAACCTATTGTGGTCCAAAAGAAGAATAAGTTACTAGAAGCAATGAAGGATTTGCAAGATGTTAATCAGAATAATCCTGAATATACAGAGGGGGGTATGCCCAAGGTAGCTGAATCTCCACAGGAGAATACAGTTAAACCAGAACCTTATGATTCATTATTCAATGACAGTCATAGGAAGTTTGATGACTTGGATATTGAGACTCAAGAACTGCTTGAATTAGCAGGTTGGAGTAGTGATTCATGGAATGATGCTTCTGTTGAAGAAAGAGATAAAGGTCTTGAACAATTAGGTTGTTTCTAAGCAAGAAAAAATAAAGGGAGATAGTTAATTCTATCTCCCTTTTCTTTTATCTAGTATCCATCTTAAACCACCTTGCAGGTTGGTCAGGGTCAAGTGCATTAAGTACTTGTTTCCTGAATGGAAGTAAATCAAATATGTATTTTTCAGCTTTGGTATATCCCTTATATGGACCAGTCTCAATAACTTCATCATAGCTTTCAGGATAGAACAGCTTGATTACATTCCTTAATTTCTTCAATGTGAGAATAATAACAGTTGGGTCATCAAGTAGCTTAAGAGATTCATCAAGCATTGTAGGACTTGGAAGCATGACACCAATATCACTCTTTAGCCTTAAGGCTGAATATGCAGCCATTCTAAGTACCCAAGGTTTATCTTCATCATCACCACCTGCTTCTTCAAGCAGACCAAGTAACAATGTAAGACCAACATAGGTTCCTATCTCCATTAATCCCTTTCTGATATTACCTTTCTCAAGAGGAGTAAGCTCCTTCCATTGACTGATAATATCAAACTCTGATTGCTTGATGTCCTTATACATTTGCTTCAAGAACCTATAACCAGTCTGGTAATAACCCTCTGTATAGTCCTGTAAGTCAAAGTTATATTTACCTCTACCAAATCTATTTAACCATAATGGTCTCATCCAGTCTCTATACATCATAGCCATTCTACCAACTGCAAGTTGCTTTGCAGCTATTCTGTCTTCACTGTTATAAATACCATATAGATTATTCTCAATACCTCTTACCCTGTTTGAGAAAGCAAGTATATCATCTTGAGTAAACTGACTTCCATCAGCCTTTGTTACACCTTTCTTGAGCTGTAATTTAGCACCCATGCTCTTGTTTTTCCCATCAATAGGAACTACTTCAAGTGCATTCCAAAGACTAATGTTATTACCATTTGCATCCTTCAATTTGAACCTGTCAGCAAGAGCAATAGCAATCCTGTTTTGTGTCCAATGGTCACCAGCTTGAGTAGTGAAGAATATAGCATTTTCTCCTATTAATCTTGTTGCCCAAGTCTTTTTGTTCCAATTCACATTTCTAACACTTTGCTTATAGTCTTGTTGAACATTAAACAATTCATCAAATAGTGCAATCTTACTTGTCTTGATTCTATTACCAATCTCTGCAAGATATGCCGGTAAATGTGTTCCATATTCCTTATCAGCATAAGCCAATTCCAAGTGGTTGAAGAACCTGCCTGATGCAGCTTCAATGTTACTTGTTGCAAAGTTCTGTAACATGTTGGCTGTACCTGTAAGTAAGCTAAGAGCTGTAGTACTGTAACTTGTCATCTTCATAAGCAAAGCCACTGCCTTATTGGCATCAATCTTACTCTCACCAATAGTGCCACTATCCTTCATGTATCTACCATATACTTGCATCTCCATGAATGAATTAAGCTTATCCATAAAGAAAGAATTACTTCCTTTCTTAGTTAATAGGTTCTTTACTTCAGCCCCTAATACTTTAAATCCTTCAACTCTTCTCTTATCACCTTCAAGGTCTGCTACTTTCCTTTCAGCAAGTACAAGTCTACCTACTTCAAGTGTATCAAGTACTTCATTCATTCTATTGAAATCATTGACCATAGAAGCATAAGCTATCATAGATGATGTAGAATCAAGAGACAAGTCTCTCATATCCTCAAGTTGTCTTGTATAATATATAGGTAACTTATTAACTGGATTACCTTCAAAGTCCATTAGTACAGACTTATCATCCTTATATTGTACATCAACATCATCTTCCCTTCTCACCAAGGTATCCTTCATAGTTTCCCAGAAGTATTTAGCTTTGTTACCACTTCCTAGCATCCTTTGTAAGAAGTCTCTCCTAATCTGCGGTGCCCTATTTACTTTGGTATATTCCTGTGGCAGGATATTATCTAACTTAGCCTTGAGGTTCATAATGAACTGGTAATACTCCTTTTGTGCAGAATTAAGGCTTGCAAATGCCTTACTCTTGTATTTAGCCATGCTAGGGACAATATTGTTGTGCTCATCCCTGCTGCTATTTTCTGCATACCATATAGCTATTTCCCTTGACCTTTCAAGTAAGTCCTCACCTTCAGGATTCTCTCCATACTTGTTCTTAAGATAGTCATTGAACTTTCTCTTTTCAGCCCTATATGTTGCCCAGTCTACAGGTTGTACAAAGTAACCTGTTGGTACACCATTAGCATCTCTTTCATACATCCAGTCAGTATTCTTGATACCAGCTTTCTCAAGTTTCATAGCAGCATACTCAATATCTTTTTGCATATTGATAGTATCCTGTCTAGCTTCAAACTTTTGCTTCTTGACCACTTGGTCATAAATTTGTAGCATAGGGTCTGAACTGTCAGCCATACTGTCAAGCCACCTATCAAAGAAAGTAATATCCCTATCCATTGAAGTAACAAGTTCTTCTGCTGTATAAGTCTTTTTGTACTTATCTCTAGCAACAGTGATACTTAATCCTTCACCAACAAATGGTTTAATGAAATCAGTAAACAATGTCTTACTTACATCATAGAAGTCAGCACTTAAGTCCTGTATAATAACAGTATTCTGGTCAAGAAGATTCCTCAATTTGTCCTTGAATCTATTATCACCTTCTGCTGATGCAGCATTCATATCCTTTCTGATTTCAAGTATGATACTACCATAAGAAGACATATAGTTTCTGATGTTCCTTAATGCAGACATCTTCTCATTAAGAGGTGCATCCATATCCACTACTGTACTTAATCTCCCTTGTAGTTTCTCAAGCACACCAAGACTGGTTTGTATATACTTATATATACCTTCTAGTGCTTGATTCTCTGCAATAGATTGATTCAACTCTTCAATATAAGCCTGTTGAGCTGCATTGAAATCTTCCTTCTTACCATATATCTTCAACCTCTTCAGCTCTTGTTCTATGATTCTGTTAAGTAGATTGACATCTCTGTCAACCTTAGAAGTAAGACTGTAGAACTGTCTGTTATATTGAGGACTGTTAACCCTTAGGTTGAACTTACCTGTAGTGATGTCCTGTGCAATCTGATTGGCTTCATTCTGTGCCTGTTGTACAATAGCATCAATATCAGAACCATTGAATTTTGAGAAGAAATTTTTTAGAGAGGTAAGGAACCTCTGAAACAAACTGGGACTTGGAGAGTAAATATCATTGTTAACAAGAGCTTTGGCTACCATTTTACCAAGAGCTTCTTCAGCTAACATACTCAAGTCTCCATTATACTTAGATGAATAATTATCATAGTCAGTACCAAGTACTCTTCTTAGTGCTTCTTCATTGGTTAATGAGTTGATTACTCTTGTCTTTATGGGATTCTCTCCCATAGCATCAATTGCAAAGTGAGCAAACTCTTCAGGTAATGCTGCTTGTCCTTGTTCACCTTTAGCTAGTCTGATTACTTGCCTTAAACCAGTAGCAGTATCCATTGCTACACTTAAGTCCATAACACCATTAACACCTAATCTTTCTTCAAGACTAGTGAGTGCACCAATACCAATACCCCATGAATTAAGTAAGCCCTCAAGCTTCTTGTTCAGACTATAATTAACAGCAAGTCTTTGTGGCTCACTGTTTCTCTTTTCCCTATTAGGTTTAACAATAATAGTAGCACCACTGTTCTTGCCTTCATAGGCTTCCTCTACTGTAGCAAAGTACTTGTCTCTAAATGGACTGTTATTATTAAACCTTACAGCTTGTTCCTGCAATGCAGATACATGACCATAGTCTTTAGGTTGTAATACCACCTTACCATTCTGTGTATGTCCTATCTCATCATTAAGCATTGAAAGTGTAGCACTCTCATCCTTTAGTTTAGACAGACCAATCTTGTTAAGCAAGTCATCAAATAATGGCTCACCATATTTATCCTGCCTTACACTAGGGAACTTCTTTTGAAAGTCCACACTTTTAGCTCTGGTGTACCAGAACATAGCATCTTTCCTGTTGCCAAAGAAATTCTCTAATTGAGAGTAGAGAGGGGATATTCTCCCCTCAACTACCTCTGGTCTTAATTTACATTTTTTTGCCATAATATTATTATAAACAGAAACTTTCACCACTTGCAGGGTCAAAGTCATTAGGTGTTAAATTAGCAAGTTCATTTATCATATCTTCTGATACTTCATATCCAAGTACTCTGGCTACATCACTTATAGGATGTGGAACATCTCTAACATCTCTTGTATCTTCCACTGGGGTATAATCATCATATATATCATTGAATGAAGTACTTGGTTCAGCACTTGAAACAACACTTTCCATAGCACTTGCATCCATTCCATATTGATACTCAACATACTGGTTCTTTAAACCTAAAGGCTTAATCCTGCTGTACTCTGCTGTACCAGCATCAACATTAATCAGTTGGAAATACATGTCCCTACCCTTAACATTGAAGTAAACATATTCATGATATGTGAACTCCTTGTCAGTACTTGGGTCAAATGGCTTAGCCAACTGCTTGTCATCAAATGAAGAGTACTTATCAAGTTTGATATTAAATCCTTCTGTATCAACACCAACCTCAATTGAACTCTTACTTACATCTGGTACAAGACTTCTGTTATCCATGTGATTCCTTACATATTGTCTCCAGAAGTTATTGATATCAATTGGATTGGTCATCACTTCCCTAAGACTTCTGATATAGTCTCTACTGTTTAACTTAACCTGTGTACTTGTCAGATGTCCAAAACCTGAAGGACTGAATCCAAAACCTTTGAAATAATTATATGTGAACAAGTCTTTAGCCATTTGAGAGGTTTCCTCATTCATATATAACAATGTAGTCCAGTCTCTGATATATTGTTCCTTTTGCATAGGAGTTATCTTACCTACATTTGTGAACACTATAGAGGGAACAGGATTATATTTAGTCCTACCAATAACCTTAAGTCTATTGATGAATGATAACTTACTTAGTTCAGGATGAGCTTCTTTAAACTTAGCAAATTCCTGTGGGAATTGGTTGATAAAGTAATCTCTTTTCTCTTGAGCTGTTCTTGTATCATCTGCACCAAATTGACTGTACTGACTCATATAATAAGTCAAGATGTCATTGTAGATACTATTTCTGGTCTTTTCATCAAGTCTGCCAAACTTAGTTACATCCTTAAGCATTGCAATTGCCTTGTTGTAATTGTCATTATAGTAAGGTACATAGGGCTTAAACATATCCTCTGTTCCTTCAATACCATAAGTGAACATTGCTTGAAGAATAGGAGTAGGACTATTAATGATTGCATTTTCATCCATTCCAAATCCAATGAAGTCTATGCCAGTTAAAGGATATCCTTCTTGCTGTGACTTCTCAAGTAAATCATCCACTCTTTCAATCTTAACAACATTAGCTGCAATAGATGGACCAGCTGCACCATTCTGTGTATCTGCTCTAGTTGCTTGAGTTAAGTCTCCTAGGGCAGTTGATAACTTGCTTAACTTGCTGAACATGTATCCAACCATAAGCTGATTACTAAAGAACTGTGCTTCTTCAATGTTTGATGAATTACCTGAAGGATTATTGGCTGCTGCAATGTTACTTGCAAGCTCACTATCTGTGAAGTTATGAGAATTAATCTTGTCCCTTGTGTTGATGTTTTCACCACCTGCAAGTTTCTTATATTTCTCAAGTACTTCATTGATAACATCAGTCATTCCTCTTCTGGTATTCTCAATCATTTCAGTTATTTCCCTTACAATAGGTTGACTGATAATCAAACCTGTTGTCATAGGAGAATGACCCATTCTTAACAGAGTAAATGCTATATCAGCAGTTACCATGTTGAAGTTCATATCACCTGCAATAGGGTCTTTAGCATTATCCACAAATGCAGCAAGGAAACCTGATACATTTCTGGTAATAAACTTACCCTCTGCATTCTTGATGTCATGGAATGAGTTATACTGGTGTCCATTGATTGTCAGTACATACTCTGGTGCTATACCCAATTGGGTACTCTGCATTAGAGCATGTGAAGCATTATGATTAGCGGCAATACCAATCAATGATGCTCCAGACATATTCCTTTGATGTAGATTAACCCATGTATCTGGTGTAAGAGGATTCAATACCTGCTTACTTTCTTTAACAATATTATCCAGTTCATCAAGGCTATAGTTAAGTAGTTTATCTACTCCACCATACTTGCTCTTAAGCTGGTCTAATGTGTTATTTTGTAAGATAGTAGCAAGTCTTGCTGTTCTCTTTTGTTCATCAAATCCACCGGGGTTAAGGAACTTACCAGCAGTATCACTGTTAGTAAGTACTGACCACATAAGGTCTATCATCTGACTGTCTCTCTGTGGCTTGTTATTAGCCTTTGCATTATTGTAGATGTCCATCTTGGAGTCACCACCTACCTTATTATAATTGTACTTATAAGGTACAACTTTAGGTGTATCATATCTATACATCTCCTGATTCTCTTTGAACCATTCCTTATATACATCATTCTCCTCAATATCTTCTTCAAGACCAAGCATTTGGTTAATCAAGTCAGCAGTACCAGCATTAGCTTTCTCGAAGTCTTTCCTAGCTCTTGCTCTGTCAAAGTCTTCAAGATAGAAATCATGGAACATAACATACATCTTGTCCACATCAAAGTCAGAACCTGCAATAGTTGTAATATCTTCTGGTAGAATAATTACTGAACCAACTTGTCTTGGTAAGAATCCAATTACTCTTAATGGAGCCATTGAATACTTGTCCTCTGTTGGAACCCTGTAACCTATTACTTCTCTTAACTTCTCTGGTACAATGAATTTACCACTCTCATCCTTCTTGTTGATATCAAGCTCATGTGTATTTGGGTCTAGCAGCAAGTCATACAGCTTCTCTGATGGACAAGGTAGATAACATTCCATGTATTTCAATCTCTTGTTTTCTCCTTCACCCTCAAATACCATCTGTGGTTTTCTTGCTAAACCATAAGCACTTGCCTGAATAAGAGCACCACCTTTGATTTTCTGCTTAGTAATCCTGCTCTTAATGACACTGTTCAACAATGATTGTATTCTCAAAGCCTGTGAAGGGTCATCAAGTGGTATTGTAAATTCTCCTTGTTCATTAAGTGATAATGCTTCAAGTAGGTCTGTACCATACCTTGGATTGTTTCTTACTTCACTTTGAAGAATCTTCTCAACTTCTTTTGGACTACCAAATATCTTCTGTACTTCTTCAAACTTCTCTCTGATATTGGCAACATTAACTGCATTGAAATAATCAAACCATTGGGCTTTAGTCATTGACTTCTTACCATAAGTAAGTATTGCATCATCTGCAATATCAGCACCTATTAACCTTCTAATTTGAGTACCTACTAACTGTTCTTTGTCAATACCATGTTCAGGAGTTGCAGTCTGAATACCATAGTCATTATAGTCAAACTCATGCACATAATTAGGATTAGCCATACCTGATGCTACACCAGTACTTTGTTCAAGTACTCCCATAACTTCTTCATAGCTTTCAACACCATTTATGTCAATTACACCTTGTTTTCCATCTTTGACTGTGCTCTCAAACTGTATGACATCTATCTCATACTTCTTCATGAAGTCTGACATAGCTTTCATCTTGGGAGAAGCAAGTATTTCACCAAAGATAGCTTGTGTCAAAAGAATCATCTCCGAGTTCTTATTTTGTGTAGGAACCCTTATCTGACCTTCATCAACCTGATTACTTTGGTTACTTTGAGTATATAAGTAAGGCTTTCTGGTATTCCATAGTACAGTGAAATCTCTTGCTGACCACTTATTATCTTTGAAGTTATTGTATGCATCCTCTTCTTCTTGTGACCACATATCAGCCATGATTTGAGTAGCTCTAAAGCTGTCAAGACTTCTATATGCTTGAGCATCAGCAACATTCACCTTTTCATACTTACCTAAGATGACAGCTCTGTCATAATTAGTAAGTTCTCCTTTGGTTACCTTTGCATCAACTACTTCTTTTATGTCTTCAAAAGATAAGGATTTATGTTCATCATCCTTCAAGTATATAGTCCTTTCCTTTCTAGGTTCACCATTAGCATCCCTAGCCAGTACAGGATTTCCATTCCAAGTGGCAAGTGTATTCAGTCTCTCTGATGGAGCATGAACTTGCTTGTTTCTCTTCTGAAAGTCCTCAAGGTCTTTATAATAAGCTAAGTCAGTAGTAAGCATTTGTATCATCTGACTTTGGGCATAAGTACTATTCCAGTACCATTCCTTCAAGTCTGATATTACACCATTCTCACTATACCTGTTGAAGTTTACAAACTTGGAATCTTTAGCATCACTAACTCTGTCAAATACACCAATCTTTCTCCAATTCTCAACTGCAAGATTAAACCTGTCATTCATGATACCTGTTACAGTATCCTTAATGAACTGATTTACTTCTTCCAATGTGGCATTGTTCTTGATATTGGCTAATGCTTCTTCAAAGCTTAAACCATCAAACTTCATTGTATTGAGTTCAGGGAAGAACTTAAATTCAGCACCACCTTTTGACTTCTTGGTAATATCAAAGTTTCCTATCTCATCAACACCAGATTCAGCCCTTTTCTTGACTAAAGCTATTCTGTCTAGTTCCTGTTTAACAAGTGTAATCATCTTATCACTTATAACATTCTCATAGTCAGCAATATATCTCTTTTGTCTGATGAACTCTGCACTCTGGCTATCTGACAACATAGGTACTTGATACCAAGCAAAGCCTGTATCTTCCTTACTGGGTTCAGCAAAATATTGGTTAAACAAAGCTAATGTAGCATCAAGTGCATTCCACCTGCTATATTCCTTTCTGTTGAACTCAAGAAGAACCATGTGGTCAAGTTTATCTCTTACCCTTTGGTCATTCCTTATATCCTCAATCCATTGATTTCTCCATACTCCATTCTTGTTGAACCAATCTACAGCACCATATTCTGCATCAATAAATTCCTCAAAACCTTCTCTCCTTAGCTTCTTAAGTAAGGTAGTCAAGTATGAAGGATTTACATGAGCATATCTGGTTTTATCACCTTGTCTTACACTACTTTCAACAGTATCTTCATCAACAAAGTTGAATACTTCTGCAATACTGTTGAACTGACTACCATAGATGTTTACCAAGTCTGCTGGTTGTCCATCAGTTACCTTATCATTACCTTTATTAAGGTCATAATATATGGTTCTTAATGCTTCAAGTACTTGTCTGATTGCTACTGGATAGGAAGTATTATCTATTGCATAATTCAGAGACTCTTGCAATGTTTGTTTTCCAACGGAAATACCCAACATATTAAGTGCTTTCATAAGGTCATCGTTGACCTTAGTGTCATTAGACAATCTAATCTCATCTTCTCTATCAACTCTTGAGAACTGGCTAAGGATATTGTTAACAAGTTCAAGACCAGTTTTAGCTTTAGATAGATGAATGTCACCATTCTTATCATATAAGCTGTCACTATCCAGTATGTTACCAAATTCATAGTTGTCTCTCCATTCATCAAAGTAATGAGCTGTACCTTCTGCCTTATTGATAGACATAGTTTCAGTCTTGAATGAACCATCACCTATTGCTTTTCTTTTCTGAATCCAATAGCTTAAATAATCCTTTCTATATGCTCTGTAGAAGGCAGTGAATACTTGATTGTCAGACTCAACTTTCTGCAATATCTGTCTAACCCAAGGTTTCCTTGATGCAAGTTTATTAAGCATAGGTATCATGTCTCTAGCATCTACCATATCCCTAAGACCTTGTATCAATTCTGAATGAACATAAGAAGGTTCAAGATACTGTTCATAGCCCAAATCATCATAGTCATAAGTACCTCTTCTGTTAAGTTTTGGTATCTGTCTTATGATGTTTCTTACTCTATTACTAAGACTACTGTATGAAGCAACTTCTCTTACATTAGTCATCCAACCATCCTTATAGTTCTCTTCCTTGTTCTCTGCACTGTCATCAATAGAATTACCCTCTTCATCAACTGCATCAGTATTAGTATCCTCGTCAAGATTATAGTCATTTCTTATATCCATAACTACTCCTTCTGTAAGACTGAAGTTAGCACTTGCTTCTTCTGCTAATGCCTGAAAGTTATCAAGTATCTTCATGAATGACTTATACTGTCTTTCTGCCTTCATTTGAGCAGCCTTAAGCTTCTGTTCATCATTAAGTCTTGCAGCCTTTGGGTCAGCATTAATATTAGCAAGTTCTAATTCAACTCTTTCTTCTTGAGTAGCTTCTGTATATGCACTGAATGTCTGCCTTACTTTCTTGAAGATATTAGAAGGTCCTAATCTCCTTATCACTTGAGGTCTAGTGAGCTTTGTCATATCATCAATAAGCTCTCTCTGCTGTTCATAACTAGTAGCTGCCTCAATTCTTTTATTGAGGTTGCTCTTCATTATTTCCAAAGCTGATGTTACCTTATTGCTGAATAACCTAGTAATTAGGTTGACTCTGTTCTTCCTTTCAATAGGAGTGAAAGTCTGACTAACCTTAGCTAAGTCCTCTCTGAATGATTTGGTTGATTCATCATTGATTGATTCTTCTGATTGAGTTGTAAATCTACTCATAAAAGCATCTCTATCTGATATATCTTTACCTGATTTATCTCTGAATATAAATCCCTTAGGTGCTACTATTGTGGCTTTTATACCTAAATTCATAGCAGCTTTAATTCCTGCCTCATCTATACCAGTTTGTCCTCCACTTCTAACTTCACTAAAAGTTACTCCTTTCTTTTGAAGTTCAGATAGTATATCTGTTAGTAAAGAATCATAATATTCTTGACTCTCTCTAAGAGAATAAATACCATTACCTGCGACATTAAGCTTAACATCTGTTAATTTCCCTTTAGATTGTAGTTGCTTATATATATCATCGGCAATGATATTAGCATTTCCAGATGCTTCATTGTATGATGGAAGAGTAGTATTTACATACTTATCTCCAGCAGCTTTTTTAGTTAGTTTTTCTCCAGCTGTGTTAAAATTCTCTGCTAAGGCAAGTGTGATATCAGACCATTCAGCATTAGCTCTGGTTCTAGCTGGATACCCAGAATTAGGAAACTCTTGCACTTCTATATTTAATGTAGAAGAAGTTAAACCTCTCTGCCTAGCCCTAAAATCATTCAGTTCTTTAGCTGTGGGGAAAGTATCTATATCCTTGTTGTTCTTCTCCTGCCATAGTGCAATTAAAGCCTTGACAGAAGCAACAGTTTCACCTTGAAGTTTTCTAGCTAGTTCTTCTACCTCTTTGGTAGTGGGAATACATCTTATAGCCATATTGTTTCTTTAATTAAAATTATGTGCAAATATAAGGGTTACTTTGTTAATATGCAAGTTATTAAGGATAAAAGTTCTATTTGGCATATCAATATACTTAAGGGTTAATAAGTAAGGGCATGATACTATACCATGCCCTTACTTTTATAGATTAATTAACAATCTCAATCAGTTCAGGTGGGATTCCCACACCTTTACCTTCTGAAATGTCTTTCAGTGTCAGCTTAACCTTTTCAGGTTCAACTTTGTCTATCTTGAGTTCATCAATAGTATGACTGCTGATACCACTTGTAGTGGTTGTAACAGACAGAAGTTTTTGAAGCAAAGCATCTGAAACACAGACATAAACAGGTCCTTTCTCTGTATTAAGAACAGAGATGACCGTTTTCTTTCTTTCTTTGGTTCTTCCTTCAACTCTTCCATCAAGAAACTTAACCAATACTTTTGCACCTACTTCAATCTCTTCAGATTGTTCAGGTTTCTCTACTGGTTTATCAACAGTTTTCTTTGCTACCTCTTTGAATGCCTCAACTTTTGATTCAGGGATAGCAATCTCAAACTTATGACCATTATGAATGCTGCTCCAGAACATAGGTCCTTTTACAGACTTGCCCCAAGTAAAGCCACCTTCAAAGTATCCAGCATCAGCCTTCTTTTGAAATACTACCACATTTCTGGGATTACCTTGTCTTTCTTGTTCATCAAGCATAAGCTCAACAACATGAGGTGGGTAACCCTCAATAGCTTCAATACAATCTTTTTCTGTTACCATCACTCAACAATATATTTAGTTCCACCAATCTGTAACCACTTTAATGTGTTGATATTAACAGGTCTGATGTTATCTTCACCATCAATGTCCATATCAATACAGTTGTATCTTCCATCTCTTGATTCAAATTGAATCTTGAAACCTCTCAATATCCTATCTTCACCTTCTTCATAAGGGAGAATGGGCTCTTTAATTAACTCTGTAATCAGAGTTTTAGCCCTGTCAGCTACTCCTTTCTTGCTGGATTTAACCTTGTCAATATCAGCACAGAACTGATTTACCAAGTAGTCAATCTCTGCCTGTAAAGCCTTCTTAGTCTTAGGTTTATCCTGCTTCTTGAAGCATACCGTAAATACTTGAGGAGTGTGAATACCTTCAAAGATAGACCTAATACCTTTAGTACCATCTCTTTTATCTTCTTTGGTAACTTTGACTTCCTCAACTACTTCATCAGCACTCTCAATATAGTTGCTGACATACTCCTTTCCAAGCCTTACCATATCACCACTTTCAAGGTGTTTGGCTTGTACTACACTTCCAGTTATGGAGTCTACTACATAATGTGATGTTTCACTAAGCACATCACCTACTTTTAATTGTTTGATTTCTTTCATAATGTTATTCTATTGGTTTGAATTTATAACCATACTGTATATCAGTCCTATCTGACTCCATTTCTGCCATATCAGGTAGAGCATACTGTTTACACCATTCTTCAGCTAGGATGTAGCATTATTCCATAGCAATCCCCCCAGAATATAAGCTCTGGGGAAGTTACTTTGTGTATGACTTACAATATTATTATGTACTACTTCACCTTGAGGATGTCTATTCAAATCAGTTCCAATAAAATCCTCAAGATGCTTCTGTAAGTTAAAGACTTCCATTAAATGAACTCTTTAAGTTTACTCATGTAAGTCTCTGTATTCTTCACAAGCTCACTGGTTTAAGCTATCCTAGTCTCAATAGTTTTGATAGTCTCTCTATCCTTTTCAATATCTTCCAACATTTCTTTTGATAAAGACTCTGCCTCATTATATGCAGAAACAAACATTGATTTTACCTTACCCAATCTGTCAGCAAATGACAGTTTAGGCTCTACTGCTTTTGTTTTCTTACTTCCAATCATGTTATTTTAAATTAAATAGTTTTACTATTACAAATATAAGGAACATAATAGTTCCTGCTATACCAAGTATTATACCTAAACTAAACAGCAACATATCCTCTTTTAATGAACTCTTCATGCAGAGGATGTGCTAACTCATAAGCTTGAGGATGTGCACTACTGGCATCTCTTAACTTAAAGAAACCTTCCCATTGTTTGATAGTACCAGTTACAACAAGTTCAGTCTTAAGACTATTAGGTAATACATCTCTAGCTTGTTGAGCTTTCCAGTTTAATTCCAATAGGTCAAAGTACTCTCTCTCTGCATGACATAGTGCCCTTACAAAGGATGCTTCTTCAGCATTCTTGCACCTATCAATAATAAGACATTTATCATACTTCTCTTCAACATCTTCAAGAGAGTAAGAACCTTCTTCAAGACCTAACCAGCTAGGTATAATACAAGTAAGTTGATACCCAAACTTGCCCTTAGAGTAGTTACAATATCTTGTACTTTCTTGAGCAAATGAGAATACTCTATGCCTTACAAACTCATGACTTACACCTCTGTCACATACAAACTTGACAGTGATTCTCTTCTCATGATACTCTGTAGGTTCACATTGATATTCTAGGTCATTAAACCAACCATTCTGGAGTAGTACTCTATAGTTGGTCGTGATACAATAATGCACTCCATCAGGATGTAAGGTCCATTCGGAATACTTGTTGTTGACATACTTATTTGCAACATCAAGCAGCCTTCCAGAGCAATCAATCATGAGATATACAGTACCATGCTCTAGCATAGCACCATGACCACTTGCTATCATTCTATCAACAAATGCCTTTGCAGTACCTTCTGCTATCTTGTCTTCTGACTTATAGCATACTCTGCCTGCACGCTCAATCTGTTTATAGATTCCTTCAAGACTGGGTTCTTGTTCCCAGATTTCAAAACTTGGCTTAATTAGCTTCATATTCTACTTTTAATTTAGTTACTAATTCCTCAATAGGTTTTAGTGCATTTAACATCTCATTCAACTTAGTTCTAGCCTTATCATAGTCTGAACTTTCTACAATACATTTTACCTTGAAGTAGTTCTGATAAACTGATGATATGGGAATGTTAGCTCCATTTATAGATTGCTTAATCAACTGATGCAACTCTGCATCATACTTGCTATAGAAACCTAATACATTAGCCAGTTCTTCACTGGACATTTGAACTATGTAGGTTTCCTTACCTGCATTTCCAATTATCTCCATATTACTCTGGTATTATTTCAAATTCATCTATTGTCCATGTGCCACCAAATGCTTCATGAGGTCTGAATATAGACTTCTTGGCAAAGGTTTTAATCTCTTCCTCTGTAGAACCTTTAGGAACATGAATTGACATACTCTTGCTGTATGTAATACTAGCAAGTACTTCCACTTCCTCATAAGGTTCTTCATTGAAAGGTGCTCTAGGGTCATCTTTAGCCCCTGCTGGTAAATTATCCATCTTCTTCAATTTCTTTATGTCCAATTCCAAGCTGTTTTCTTTAATTAGTCTTCTAGCAATAACACTTTCAAGTTTAGCAGGTATGCTTATATGCCTTCCTTTATCATTCAAGTAAATAGCATGGTCTCCACTATGTCTGTCATAATGGAAACCATTTGCCTTTACTATCTTGACAAACTCTCTATGTGTATATTGTTTCATGTACCTCTTTGAATCTCTACAACTTGTTCAGCCAATAATCCAGCACATGGTGGTTCAATGATTTCTTCAACCCTTGTAACCTCATATAGATGCTGTCTTCCATTAAACACTCCTTGAGCTTTAAGTAATCCTTCTGCCTGCTTAGCATTGCCAGCTTTAACAACTGCACAACCTTTGCCTATGCCAATTACATTAAACTCAACTACCCATAACCTCATAGGTACATTGCTAACAGGACAGACTTCTCTGTCTCTATTAGGTGATGTATCTATTGGTCCACAATATATTCCTGTTTGTCCCATATTAACCAATTATATGTTTATATTTTTCATAAGTGGCTCTTATGACTTCTTCACCTATTGGATTCTCTCTTTTGGAGTCTCTCTCAATACAAACCTCAAGAGGAGTAAAGAAGTCCTTATACTCTATAATATAATGCTTACAAGAATCATCTTCAAACCTATCATGATGAGCTGCCATATCTCTATAAGCTACATACTCATGGCTACTTAAGTTCATATTATCTATAACTATATCGTAACCATCATCCATAGCTTTATGTACAAAAGAGTCTCTTAAGAATCTTACAAGACTTTCCCTTGATGTAACCCAATATTTACCAAGCATATTTCTGATGTCATCATTGTTGAATCTTACTCTATGCTCTGGGTCTTCAAGCACCCATTTTCTAGCCCAAGTAGACTTACCACTACCTTGTATTCCTCTACATAATATAATCTTAGGCATTGTCACACTTCTTTTGATTGTCCATCCACATGACAGTCATCACACAGTAGTTAGCCATATCAAGTAATGTGTCTCTGATAGACTCATCCTTAACTAATGCTTCCTCACCTTTGGACAACTTCTTGAATCTTAACCACTTATCACCTAGTCTGATTCTTGCAGCAGCAAGACCTTCCTCATTACATGACCTTTCAAATGAATTACCATAATCATGATTCTTCTTCACAAAGGTTTCAATCATGCCTTTGACTATCTCTGTAAAGTCATGTGCTGGACTAGCTAATGTTGCAGTGCTTGTTTCCTCTGCTGCCTTTATCATTTCTTCCATTCTTCTTCCATTGTTTATATGTTTCAAACTTGACTATAAAGTCATTTTCTTCTCTCACAAATAGCTGACCTGACTTAAGACTTCTATATGAAATACCTTCAACCCATTTCCTAGTTGTAGGGTCTTTAATCAGGCACTTCTCACATAGAAAGTACTGATTACCCTTGTATATATATACCTTGGTCTTTTCAAGTTTATCAGCTATAAACCACATAAGGAACAGTAGACCTATTAAGCCTACTGTCACTATAGTTGCTATTATAATCATATCAATGAATCCAAAATTTACCTACTTCTGCTTCAGCAGGAATAGGAAGTTTAGTACAAAATACACCTGCTGCTTCTTCCATAAAGAACTTAAGTTTATCTGCTATTTCAGGCATAGTTTCAGGATACTCAATACAAGCTTCATCATGTACTAAATTGACTATCTTTACTACTCCAAACAGGTTGTTTTCAACAATCCATTTAAAGAAGTTAGTCATAGCATACTTAAGTATGATAATGCCTGTTCCCTGTGTAGGAGAATTAAGTCCTAATCTACCCCATTTACTAACAGCTTTGAAATGAAGAGATACTCTTCTCTTCATCCAAGTCTTATGAAATTCATCACCAAGTTCCTCCTTCTTTCTTCTATATTCATCCCAGAAGTCACTGTCAAATTTAGCACCTTCAATTAACCAATATGAATGGTCACTCCAGTACACCTTATGTCCAGTTAGAGGATTAATAAGAATATATCCATTCTTCTTTACAGACTCCAAAGCTCTCTTACCAAAGGCAGTTACCCCCGGAAAACCCTTATCATAAGCATCACCAATCTTGTCAGCTTCTTCTATTGGGATACCCAAAGAATCTGCTATTGAAGAAGAGCCGCCACCAAACTGTTTAGCAAACTCTGGTGCTTTAGCTTTCTTTCTTAAATCAGGTCTTTTCTTCTTGATATCCTTAACCTCTATACCCTTAAGTTCTTCAGGAAAACATGCCTTGGCTACCAGAGAATGCATATCACCTGAACCATGAACAAACTCATGAATCATTGACTTCTCATTATAGATATCAGCTCCTAATCTTGATTCAAGTGCACTATAGTCACAACTACAGAACATGTTACCTTCTTCACATATAAAACAACTTCTTGTTCTATTGTTGCCCGGCAAATTCTGTATTTGAGGATATGCACACTTGAGCTTATTGTTCTTGGTATTGAGTGGCAGCTTCTTTAGCTTAGCCAAGTCAGTGTTAACCTGTTGAGAACCACAAGACATTCTACCTGATGATGCTCCAAGCTGCTTGAATACAGTATGTATCCTTCCTGTCTTGGGATTAATAGCATTAAGGTATGATTGTCCATAAGTAGAACATACCTTATCAGCTTCCTTATAGTCAAAGTAGACCTTAAGGAGAGCATCATTAATGCCTTTTTGTTTGGATAATACCTTTTCAAGTGCTGAATCAGCTTCCTCTCCTGTACTCTTACTGATGACTGTAGTGTTAAATCCAAGTGTCTTAAGAATAGGCACAACTTGTCTTGAACTATCCCAGTTAATCACACATATTGATTCAGTATTAAAGCCTGAAAACAAGTCACCTTGCCTGTTTATCATAACATATTTACTAGGGAGTCTCTTCTTAATCTTACATTTGTAAGCTTCAAATTGTGCTCCACAAGAATCTGTTATGTCAAGCTCTGGTGCTCTAAGTTCATTCTTAAATGACTTTCTTTCATCTTCTATATCATCTTCCTCTTTGTCAGACAATGATATATAGGCTGTGAAATACTCCTTACCAGTACATGAACTGACTATGAAGTCATTAAGTGAACTAAGAAATACCTTCTGAATCACTTCATCAAATACCATCTTCTTCTTCCACTTGACTTCATCAAGTTTAATACCACACCATTCAAGATAAGATATAACAGGCACAAATTCACATTCAAGTCTTGCTCCATTAAGTAAGCCCTTAGCTCTAAGGACCTCAACCTGCTTGTTCATTATAGCCCCAAGATACATGACATCTCCTGCTGCATATTTAATGACAGAAGTATCAATACCTCTCCATATAATTTCACCTCTGACTGTCTTGTCAATATCTATTCCTAGATACCTGTAAGCAATAGCCTTTAAGGATGCTCCTGAATGGTTGTATATAAACTCTGCTACATCAGGTACATTGTTATACAGTAATGCTTTCTTTGTATCAGAGTCAAGCTTGTCATATCCTTCATAGTTATAGGCAAAGTCACAATATTGGTTCATTGTTTCATTGTCCATACCTACTAGAAAGAATGTATAACCAAGATAGATTAACTGTTCCACAATCATAGTATCATAGCATTGAGTAACTATTATACCATAATTAAAGAGAAACTGTAAGTCAAACTTTAGATTCTGACCTATCATAAAATGAGTCTCAATGTACTCTTTGTAGACCAAAGGAGAAATAGCGGTAACATCTACCACTATTTGATTCTCCCCTTCAATATCTCCAAATTGCATCATCAAAACATCATTAATATGTGCATCCCTGCCATTAGTTTCAGTATCAAACTGAAACATATTCCAAGTAGACAGCATCCTTAATGATTCCTCTACACTTATCTTGGTATAGGCATCATCAGTGAATAGTTCAGATTGACCACTTACAAAATAAATCATTTATTCAAATGTTACACTATAACCCTTCCCCATGATATGAACAATAGACTTGACAACTGCATCAGCTTCTTCAAGTCTTTCACCTTCAACTATCATTGGTCCACCTGATGGGTCAATGAACTTTTTACCACCTGTCATGCCAGACCTTATCATTTGGTCACTAGTCTTTAACAAGTAAGTCTTTGATTCTTCTCCATTAGGTTTCTTCAATAGTTTAAGGGTATTATTCTCACCATACCTTGAGTTAAGTTTGATTAATTCTTTCATATTGTTGAGTAAGCTACCAGTTCATCAAAGTCAATCACATATTTGTATTTTTGAAAGAAGCTATTGCCTAATACACCATGCAGGTTTACACCCTTTTCTTCCTTAAGCATACCAAAGGTATTACTCAAGTCAAGTACTTGGAACATATCAGCATAAGCTACTCCCTTATACTTTAAATCAATACTGACATAATCAACTTCAACTTCTGCACCACCTACACCATATACTGTACCTTCAAGGTCAAGTTTTGTATGTTCAATAGTATCAATTAAGTTACTATCTATAATACAATAATTGGCACCTGTATCAAGCAAGAAGTTTAATTTCTTACCACCTACTTGAAAGGTAATAATTGGCAGGTCTACCAAGTCCATAGTCTCTCTGAAAGAAATCTTTCCTGCTGGGTCAATATTCTTTCTATGTCTAGCTTTTTCAACAATGTATGCAATTGCTGCAATAGCAAGCACTAACAACACTGTGAATATCAGTTTATAAATATACTCCATGTTTTCATTTGTTTATAGTTTAGTTAGTACTTCCTATACCACCTCTTGAATCATTGCCAAGATGGTCTACTTGTACTAGCTCTACCTTATTACTAAATACCCATTTAAGCTTCTGCCATGCAGTTGCAAATTGGGAAGGAACAATCTCAAATTGACAAATCCTAGTACCTTTAGGTATAGTAGTTGCCTTAATAGCAAGTAATGGTGCTTTCCATTCATCTGTATCACCATTATAGGTGTTATCAATGATACCAATACTATTAGCAATTTGCACATTACATTTACTAGGTGTACTACTTCTGCTATATACCTTGGCAATCATGCCTTTAGGTAACTCCATTGCTACACCTAGTTTAGCTATGTAAAGTTCACCTTTCTTCAAGGTTACATCTTCTGCTAATACTAGGTCAAAGCAATCTGATTTGTCTCCTTCTACTTGTATGGGCATACAGCCCAATGTTATCTCTTTAACTTTTACTTTCATTCCAAAACCTATTTGTTATATCTATTAATTCTCCTTTACTAATCTTGTACATTCTCTGGTTAGTATTAGGATTACTAAGTGGTCCACACTCTTCATCATAATGACCCAACTTGATGTAGTCGAAATTACTAATGTAAATATGCTCACTTAATTCATCTCTTCCACTATACCATGCAACCTTTAATGATGGAAAACACTTTCTAACAAATTCTGCTAGCCCATCTACTCTAACAGTATCAGAATCTCCACCCATAAAAGAAACACAAGTAATACCTTGATTCTTCCTAATAAGGTGTTCCAAAACATCAAGTGTCAGGACTTTTCCAATATCCTCTGCCAAGTAAGGACTATGACAGCCCTTACAATGGCATGGACAATTAGATAAATTGATAGCAAGAGAAACTTCATCAGGAACTTCCTGAAAGACTATCTTTGTATCAACAAATTTAATCATAGTTTATCTCCTTTACTATATACTCTCTGTGTTGCATCCCAATGTCTGCCTTTATCATACCCATCAATAGGTCTTAAGAATCCTACCACTCTAGTCCAAACTCTCATAGGATGTCCACACTTAGGACAATGACTCATAGGATATTTGGCTATAAAGTGACATTCCTCATTAGTACACTCACTGTTTGGTATGTTATAAGTAAAGTATGAAGTACCTTTCTTGGCAGCATAATCCATTAGTGTAAGATATTGAGACTTACTCAAATGTTCTTCAAGATTACAGTGTAATCCTACACCACCATCAAGTAGTTCAGTGAACTCTTTACCATGTAGCTTGAACCTGTCAAGTACACTTGTACTAGAGTCCCAAGCATTGTAGAAGTAACTGTTATAAATCTTGGTATCTTCTGGTACCCAATCAATTCTGTTACACCCTTCCCCGTTGTCAGGAAGGTGATTTATTAATAATATAGTCATGCAAGTCTATTAGACCAGCATGAACCTTTCTATGACAATTAGCACATAAGCAAACACATTTTGATATCTCTTTGGATAGAGATTCTCTACTCTTCCCTCTGTGTTTACCTATTGTGAACTCCTTATCAATAGGATTAATATGATGAAAATCTATACATACAGGTTCAGACTCTCCACAAATAATACAAGGACTCTTCATTTGGTTTAGCCATTCTCCCTGCCTAATCTGTCTTCTTAAAGCCTGTGCATTATGGATTTCAGGGTGCTCCTGTCTCCTCTGCTTTCACTGATGTCTTCCCTCATCAAACCTCTCCATAGGTAGTAGTCTACCACAAGTCTTACATAATTTCTCCATAATCTTAATTTTGGGAACAAATACAATAATTTTATCCCAATTATGCAAGATATTAACTATATCATTAATAAACGGTAGTATGTTTCTATACTACTCTCTATGTTACCATAGAGTTCGGACTATCGCATCTACTATCTCTAGTAGCCCCTCTATTTAGTCTCTCAGGCTGCACAGAACATATCTTGCTTGCCCCTTGTTGTCCTATTGCTAGGAGTTTCAAGTCAATTAAGTGGGGTTTTACATGGGCATTGGTTCTAACCCATCTTCTTTATCCCAGTTATAGTTCTTTGAACTTAATCCCTCTGCTGGAACTAATTCAGTGTTGAACTTGAACTTCTTGCTGCTATGTAACTTGTTCTGTTCACTGATAGTACCTGTAATTAATCTACAGAACTCCTTGTATTCCTCATTGTAACTTACTTCAATACCAAAGTACCTTGCTGCCTCATTGATACCATTAATACCAATAGTACAGAACAAGTCTCTCATACCAATATAACCAGCAGTTGAAGCATTGAACATACCTCTTTCCTCCCATTCATATAGAATAGTCTTATAAGCTGTATGATACTTATATACTCTTTCAAGTATGTCAACCAAGTAAGCCTTGATACCTTCTGCAATTTCCTCTTTATGAGCAAACCACCTAAAGCAATTAGGTGCAATAAAGCCTGCTGCCCTATCTTTAGCATCAATTCCTCTTACCCAGTCTTGTACAATCCTATTCAAGTTGAGTGTAATCACATTACAACTACCTGTCTTAACACCAGTAAGACCATTAGTGAAACTGAATACATTCTCTTCAATCTCATTCCTTAATCTACAACATGATGCAAGACCATTAGGGTTATCACTTATATAGACAAAGAATGAGTGTCCTTCACTATGCATTTCTGCTGTAAAGTCCTTATATTCTTCATCAAGATAATTACCCTTCTTATCAGTAAGAAGAGCCATAGTTTCAACAGGGAAAGTAAGCATAGCTTTAGTTCTTTCCCTATTAAACCACTTCATGAACTTCTTCTGTAGATAAGATACTCTTTCCCATGAAGGCTGTGTGCCATCAGGGAAATAGAAGTCCTTGAACAGTGCTTCCCAGTACTTACTGTCATAATAGGAAATATTGGTAAATGGTGATTGCCAACCCCTATTCTGTGCAGGTTGATTGATATAATATACAATTGTCTGAAAGGCAGCTTCAATCTTCTGACCTATTGTCTTTCTATCTCTTACATGCTCTGAATCTGCATATACTTGCTCCTTCAAATGATAGTCCTCACCATAATCCTTGACACAATAATAGTCAAAGTAATTGAAGAACTCACCAAAAGCTACTGCACCCTTACATTGTGCTGATAAAAGAAAAACAAGATTGTTGAATTGACCACAGAAACTTGACAGATGATTGGCTATCTTAGGAGTTACCCCATCCATATCCTTGATACCATTACTTACTAATGGATATAATGAAACAGCCTCACAGTAATTCTTAGGTACAGCTGAACTGGCTTCATCATGAATATAAATGATATGATGCTCTATATCCTTCTCATATTGTTTGGCTACTTCCGGGAACATGATATTGAGTTTCTCCTTCATTCTGGCTCTCTGTATGATTCTATTCTTAACCTTAGGTACTTCAGATTCAAGAGTTACTACATTCTTCATGGATATATTGGCATTGGCATCTGTCTCTGATGATGATGCTGCATTTTCAGTAGACTTGCTGTATTTCTCCATATAATCCAACCTGTCTTTAATCTCTCTTGCTTCCTTGTGTCTTTCCCTGTAAATGATATAAGATTTAGCTGCCTCAAAATGATTGTCATTCATAAGAATCTGCTCAATCTTATCCTGTATCTCTTCAACATTGATATTATCTTTGTCTGTAAGACCCAAGATGTTAGGTATCATCAGGTTAAGATATTCAGGCATTAATTGCCCAACAGAGTTGAATGCCTTAGTTACTGCAATGAGTATCTTGTCAAGGTTAAACTCTTCAATTGTTCCATCTCTTTTTGTTACTAACATGTCTCTAGTTTAATTTTCATTATACAACCATTTGCAAGTGCTTCCTTACTGTACCTAGTGGAATTATTCTGATAATATACAAGGTCTGTGAGTATCTTTCTCCAATCCCTTAGTATATTACCATTAGAATCCTTAAGGTCAACTTCACCAAAGTTTCCATCAAATTCCCATATCAATGGAGCCACAGTCCTTCTATTGATGACTATGAATTGATAGTAGGTTATCTTGAAGTCCTTGAAGTATTCATCCTGTGCTATACACTGTGCTAATATATAACTATATAACTTAGCCTGTATGTCATATCTCCATTGACTGAATGAACCATTAAACTCCTCTTCAGGATGTCCTGTAGTCTTTAGGTCTATAGGGTATATAACCTTATTCCTATGGTCTACAATGAGTTCATCAAACATACATCTTACAGATATACCATTATAAGTAGCCTTAAACTTCAACTGAAAGACTTTCTCAATATCTTTTACAAAGGGATTCATGGTAAAGAATGAACTTGTGGCAACATTGTTTCTTAGTTCTTCAACACACCTGATAACATCTTGATAGTCATCAGTTGAGAGTACAGTCTTACCTTCTGCAAGTGTAAGTAAGTTGTAATACTCATTACAGCTTTCCTTGACATTCTTGACCCTATATACTGCATACTTTGGATTAGCATAGTAATTATTAGCCAGAGCCACCATGTCTATATCTGAATCAGGTATTGTATCTACCTTCCTATGTGTCTCTTTAAACTTCCTATGCAGTTCCTTTGTAATAGCAATAAGACTATCAGACAAGCTTGGAAACTCACATACTACATAATTCTCATAAAAGGCATCTTCACCATCAGTTAACATGGTATCAACTGCTGACCCAAACTGCAATGATGGAGTATCTATCTTATCATAAAGACTTGATAACTTTCTAAAACCCTCTCTTTCAAATCTGCTTAATGTAGAGTAACTTATTGCGGGGTCAGCTCTATATTCAGGTTCTGAAACATTCCATGCTATTTCTTTAATACTCTTCATATTCTTCCTCACTTGGCAGTTGTAGTTGTTCAACATAAACATCAACTTCTGCCTTTAATTTCTTCAACTCCCACAGGTCAACCTTAAGGTATTCTTCCTTTGGATTATCCCCTCTGACATTCTTGTTTACTCTAAAGATTGCAGAGTCTACTAGTTCTTGCAAAGACTCAAATTGTCTTTCATTAATAAATCTCTCACCTAAAGGTATGTCACTCTTTGGTAATTGATTTATTAACTTTCTCATTCTCTCTACTGCTGCCATAACTTTTAATTACTTTAATTGCTTCCAACAACTGCCTTTTACCAAATATTTCAAATATGAGATACTTGTCATGGTCAGGAAAGCTTTCAATAAGCTGTCTGAACATCTTGAATTTAACAGGAAAGACATCATTGACTTGTCCTTTAGCTTCAATAAATACCTTCATACCTTCATATTCAAGGTAAAAGTCTGGAGTGTAAGTAATATCACGTAACTTGGTCAGGTCTAGCTTAAGTAGTTCTTTCTTAGACTTTGTGTAAAAAGGTACAGTAGGTTTACCTCCACTCCATAACACATACTTATGTGACTCATATTGTGGTTCAAGTCCATTATCAACTAAGGTCCTATAAACCATAGCCTCAATCTTGGACTTGAACTCAATATTAGCATATTGCGTTGGAGTAGCATTTTTAATCCTTCTGTTTTCCACTCTTTTTAGGTCTGGCAAATAATTCTTTCATTGGAGTTTTCAGAATATGCTTAGCTGCCATGGCATCATCCAATGTTCTGAAGGCAGCAAAGTTTCTGAAGTTCTTGATGAGATGTCTATTACTTTCAGGCATCTTGTGAATTTCGCCTGTTACAAGGCTGATACACCAGATTTCCTTACTCCTTTCAATATGGTCAGGATACTTCTGGTCAAGTACAATGGCAACTTCTCTCAACAGAATTTGGAATATTGCTGTAGGATAAATCTTATACAGGTTATCCAGATACTTCAACAGATTTTCATATTTCCAGCCAATTCTGTCAGCAAGATGCTTAACATAGAAGTCAATATCAAGATGAGTACCACCTTCTTCAACTACTTTGAGTGCACCATCTTTGACTGCTTTCTCTAAGACTTCTTCTGTAGCAATCATAATTTCATGACTTCTTTCTCCTGTTTCAGAATTAAGCATTGTACATACAAGAACTGCACCTACCTTAATCTCATTGCCACGTTTGTCTAAATACTTTTTCATGTTACTTTTATTTATAAATTAATACTCTTGATACCACTTGATAGTAATACCATACTTACTTTTCAATTCCCTGTTAATATTAGTGAACAGTTCAGGGTTCATCTTAGTTTCTGTCCTTGCATTATATGCAGGATGAGGCACTTTAATTACTGTTCCTGTTTGAATATAAGGCTGAAATGTACCAGCCTGACTTCCAAATAATACATATATCAGACCGGGATTAGTTTCTGATATGTTCTTCAACAAACTGCTGATAAATGGTCTCCATAACATAGTATGACTACCTACCTTATTCATCTCTACAGTTAATGCTGAATTAATCATCAATATCCCTTGTCTTGCCCAACTTTCTAAGGTCTGGTCAAAGATAATGCTATTATGTAGAACCTCAAAGTTAATTGCTGCTTCTTTAACAACTTTCAAAGAAGGAGACAACTCATCCTCTGGTACATCAGCTTTGTTACCAAATAGTATTCCTGTAGCCACATCCCTTTGTGGATATGGGTCTTGTCCTATAAATACTACTTTCAACTCATTATAAGGACATAAATCAAAGGCTCTGAATACATTTTCAGCTGCTGGACAGACTTTCTTTGAGCCATAAAGCCTGTTCATTGCATCAATAACTATATTCAGTTCCTTTTGATTTATGACTCTTATCCAATCACCAAAGTATTCCTCTAGGCTCATATCTTCATGTATTCTCTCATAAGTCCAATGTTATCCTTTAGGAAACTATTGACTTCTTCATCATTGAAGTGAGATAAATCAGGCATATCAGGTTTATGAATGAACCTATCACTTACATCAGCTATGATGATTTCAGGCATCTTCTTTGTATATACTCTATTTCTATTTTCATCAGAAAAATTGAACTTATTATGTACCATAGAAGTAGAAGTATTAAGAGATGCTCCTTCTGCTATCACAGTAGGAATAAGCCTCTTAAGGATATTCTTCTCAACTGGTCCATCACCTGTAAACACCTTAGGACTGATATACATTATTGGCTTTAGAAGTTCAATGAATGGATTAGTCAAGTTGTACTTGACTACATTCAACATCAATAACTCCATTCTGCTGTTAAATATGACACCAGCACCACCATAATACACAAGACCTGTATTAGTTGTTACCTTACTCAACTTGTAATGAGTAGAAGTTTCAAGCATAGTTCTTATCATAGAATCTGATGTTCTCTTGGTCTCTTCTTTGCCAACAAAGAGAGAAGTAATATAACATTCAATTATGTTATCCTTATACTCCTCAATGTTCCCAAAGTTCTTGTTATCAATAAGGATTGATTGAACTTCTCTCCTACAGAATATAGGAACCTCAACTTCAGGACCTCTTAGGTCTATTTCAAAGAACCTTTGAAACACATTATTACTATTGAAGTTAACCAAATTAGTATCAATGTTCCTTGTGAATGAGTTATTTCTTGGAAAGTCAAGACTTCCTAATACTGCTCTTTCATATATTCCTGCCATTACATTTCAACTTTAAAATACATTGTATCAGCTGCAAAGGAAGTATAGAATGGTACATCTCTTGGCATAATAGGATTACACTCATTTGCAACAAAGTTTACAAAGATGTTGACCATAAGTGATGCAATCATGTTAGCCATGAATGTAGTCTGTTTATAACTACATACAGTGGCATCAGCAGTCTCATCACTAAATAGCCAGTCTCTTTGATATTGTTCTATTGCCCTTGTGTCATTACCTTGAACAGCTAGAACCTGTAGTTCTTCTGCTGCAAGTCTACCATCAATAAGCAGGCATTTACTTCTTTCTTCTTCTGGTTTAGACATTACATGAGCATACCATTTCTTGAATACAAGCTTCCTTGCAGCCATGTTATCAAACCCACAAATCATGATGTCCTCAACAGCACTGTTCTCATTATACAGTCCATTCATAGCAACAGTACTATGATAGTCAGCATAATTAGCTACCATACCTGCAAGAGCATCAACTTTTGGATGACCAATATCACTTCTGCCATACAACTGACCTGACATATTGACAGCTTCAACAATATCATTGTCAAATATGACAAGTCTTGCTGGTTTCATCCTTGCAAGAAGGAATCCAATATAACTACCAATACCTCCAACACCAGCTAAGATAATGTTCTTAGTCTGTAGTTGTTCATACCATATTGCACCACTGAACCTTGTAGTGGTTTCATCAACTGCCAAAGACCCTGAGTTAAGAGGAATCTCAATATGATTAGCTAATGCAAAGGCTCTACCTTTAGCATCTGCTTCATCAAATCTTGTACTCCAATAGTTATTAACCCAAAACTCTTTTATGTTGTTACCTGCACCAGCGTTGTTCTCTTTAAGAACAATTCTCCATACACCATTATTAGGTGCACTTGCATCACTTCTTTCACGATGATGGAGTGCTATGTTTGCTTTTTGGGTTATGTACCAAGTACCTGCTTCAATTCTCTTGATATATGTTTCAAGTTCTGTAGGTCTACCTTGTGGACTATAGCCACAACATACATAATCATTCTCATAACCTACAGGTGGTTCTGGCTCTGGTGGAACTGGCAAAGGTTGTTCAGGCACAGCTACAGGTACAGGCTCAAGTTCAATTTCTTCATTAGCAGTCACTTCTTCCATAGCTGCTTGAAGTTGTTGCATTAACTCTATTGATTCAGGAGTTAATTCCATTTCAATATTAGTAGGAACACTAAGACTCTGTGCTATGGAAGACTCTGTGGATACTACTCCTTCAGTAATTTCACGAGCACGAAGCACTGACCTTCTTATCTGCTCAACAGAAGTATTTGTTATTTCTTCATTCATGTTTAAATCTCCTATAAGATATAATCATCCAAACAACTAATATAAGACTTCATCCATACATTTGATGGAAGTTCTTCAAGGGCAAGTCTCACTTCATAAGCAAGTATTGCAATCATCTCTGTGTCATCAAGTATATCAACCAATGTATCATCAGTTGTATAATTGACCAAGAAATCAATGAAATTAGATGCAAATACCTCAAATTCCTTAACAGAATCAAACCTGTCTGAATACACCTTATCCATTGAGTTCATCCACTTGTTAATGTCTACCTGGCTTTCAACTGGAAGAATGATACTACCAGTGATAATTTGTCTTACAAGCCAATCAATAACCTTAGCATTAGCTCTTACTGTACCATAAGGGATAGCATAATCATTATCAGGCTTTTCAAATGGAAGGTCTTTTTGAGTTGGTGCAGGATATGATGAACCTTGTGCAGGAAAGGAAGACTTATGTTCTTCAAACTCCTTCTTTGGCTGTCCATATTGACCTACGGGTACATAGTTACCACCTGCTGGTTTACCAGTGGCAGCACCTACCTGTAAGCCGGGGTATCTACTTTGATAACCAGTGGTTCCATAGTTATTCCCATAACCATTATAACCACCATAAGTAGCACCGGATTTATATACTTTCTTAGCTTTCTCTGCATCAATTTCTTTCATGCGAGCAAGCATTTCCTTCTCAACTTCATCAACAGGAACAGTCTCTTTATGAATCTCAAGAGGGAACCATTCAAGATATTCTTCTTCAGCTTCAAATTCATCAGTACCTGTGACTTCTCCTTCCTTCCAAGTAGGATAAGTGAACTCTTCTTTCACCTGTTGTTTGGCTTTATATCTCCTTGTAACTGCTGCACTATAAGTACCAGCATTGTTTACAATCAAAGACACAAAGTGTGCCATATCTTCACCCTCTTGACTTAATGTTCCTGTATCAGTTCCACTAAAGAAAGTAGCCATATTGTTATGACTATGAATAAGACCTTGGAACACATCTTCACTAAGCAATTCAGGATGGTCAATCATATAACTTACTATGTCAGGTGACACATTAAATTCAGTATAACCACCAGTTCCTTTGTCCATCTGAAAGATGTCCACACACTTGATAGTCAAAGGATTGTCTTTATCATTAAAAGCACCTTCAACTTGATAGAACAGTACTCCTGACCATTCTACTTGGCTAATGTGAGTACACAATAACCTGATTTTCTTTTCTACCTCTACAGGTATGATTATTTTATAGGGTAAATCTGGTTTTCTTTTTATCAATTCCAGACTTGGCTTTTTTGCTGTTTCCATATTCACAATTTAATAATTCTAGTATTGCCCAAACATATTCTCTTATTATATCTAAATTTAGTATTGTAGATACATTCCTTGCACCATTTGCTAATCCGTTAATAACAAGATTAACATCATGACCTTTAAAGGTTAATACCTTCCTTCCTACATATTGACTGTAGTCCCTACTTGCATTTGAATTAGGGTCAAATATAGCACCATTAGCTATAATAGCCTGTTTAAGTACACCATCACCTCGAAGGTCATATAAAGCTGGCATATTTGGTGCTTTTCTATACTCATCATTATACCAGTCAATGAAAGCATTACTTATGGTCAACACAGTATCAGTGAATGTATGAGCAAATCCATAGGAACCTTTTCTATAGTTGAACTTGAGTATGTTGTTGGTAAACAGGTAATCAAGGAACTTACTTGATAATTCCTTTGTGAAATATTCATTCGAGATGTAATTATTCTGTTCTATAGGAAAGTTATCCCTCTTATTGCCGCCATTAGCACCAATATTCTCCATTCTTCTATAAGGACCACCACTAAGTGATTCTGTACCCATATACCTTTCAAGTTCAAGACAGAATAACTGCCATATAGGTTCATCAAATCCTACTGTAAGACTACTCATAGTATTATTGATAGGACCACTACCAGTACACACACTTCTGAACTTAAAGTCAAAGTCAATACCACTTACATGACTATGCATATAATCAGACTGCATATGTACAACATCATACTTTGACCTGTTCATTTTGAACCAGCCTTTGCCTTTACCTTCCCATGTTACAGGAACCTTTGCCCACAGATTATCAACTTCTACAGTTCTATCATATTCATTCCTGATAGTTACATGAGGAAAATGTACTATAATAGGTATATCTATGAACCATCTATTACCTATGAACTCTTTCATATAGTTGACATGTCTGTCAAATATATCCTCACTGGTAACCAAAGATAATCTTGATGCTGTCCTTCTGAAAGTATTCAATAGTTTAGCATTAGGATGTCCTCTATAATACTGGGTGTTACCTAAGTTACTTGGGTCACCTCCTATTATTTCATACATATTATTGGTTTCAAGTAAGTCAATAAAGTCTTCCAAGCTAATAGGCTGTAAGTCAACTCTTTCCTCACCATAGAAGTCATTGAATATCTCTGTGACTGCTCTTGGAAGTTCAAGCAACTCTCGATAAAGAGCTTCTATTTTTTGTTTCAATTCTTCATTCATAACAATTTAGTTACAAGAAAAAAAAGAAGGAGAAAGTCATTGGACTCTCCCCTTCATCTCATTCAGCCTTATTTTGCAAAGGCAAACATTTCATCAATATCTCTCTTGGACATCTTTTCAGATGCAGGCGCTTCTGTTGCACCGCCATTCAGAGTACTCATGACTTTATCATAAGTATCTTCCTCAATGGTGTCATTACCATACAAGTCCTCAACAAGGATTTTCAAAGCCTGTTCACAGTTACCTGATGCAGGTGCTGCTACTACTGCCGGAGCTTCAACTTTTGCTTCTTTTTTACCCTGTGATTCAATTAAGTCAATCAAGTCTTGAGTCTTACACATGGTGAAGTTCTTACCAAACTTTACTACACAAGCAGCTTGTAAGCCATTAGCCTTGATTGCATCATAGGCTTCACTTCTTGTCATAGCACCTGACTTGATTTTCTTTTCCGGAGCTGTCAACAGGAATGTCAAATCATTGACAATCTGACCTTTGTAAGGAATATTGGTAGGCAGTGGAGCTGCATCATCTTTCAATTCAGCTCTCATGTGACCTTCAAAGAAAGTCATACCTTCAAAGTTGATACCAAGTTCCCTCATTTCAGCCTTCAATTCACCAAGGTTAGTTGCACTAGATGCCTGAATGATTGATTGTTTCTGAGTCTTGTTATTGATAATTGTTACTTTACGAGTTTCCATAATGTTTTCTGTTTTAAAATGTTACTTAAATAGACCTAAAATTATTTCTTTGAACAACTCTTTGTTCTGGAGCTGCTTGTAGAGGTCTGCTACATCTTTTGCCCCATTTATGTTAGGTAAGATTAAGTTAGTGAATCCAGTAGACTCTGATAGTTTCTCTCCATCTTTGAGACCAGCTTCATCATTATCCAGTAGTATATAGACCTCTCTATATCTCCTTCTTAATTCACTAACTGCTGTATCACTCATACCATAGCCCTCACCTTGTATAGCTATAGCTGGGATGCCTGTATTAGCCCACAGACAAAGGGCATCTTTCATGCTTGCACAAATACAGATTCTTGCACCAAACTCTGGTACTTTAGTCCATAAACTTATAACAGACCTGTCATGTCTGTTACTCCATTTATATCCCTTAGTGTTGAATGGTTGGTATATCTTAAGTGTGATATTGCCATCTTTTCTTTCAACATAGGCATAGGCATATTTGTCTGCCCCAAACACATACTCTTGACCATTCTTTATCACTATCTTATGGCTTATAGGATATATATCAGCATACTCTAGCCATTCTAGGCTTATCCCAAAGGATTCCCAGAACTCTATGTCATGCTTAGCCCAAGGTCTGACCTTGCACTTCAAGTCTATTGACTTTGGTTGTTTACGAAGTACCTTATCTGAATACTCTGTAGTTTTAACATTAAACACTGGATTGGTACTGGAGAAATTAGGTAAGTCCTCCCATACTCTGGTTAATACCTGTATGTAACTCACCCCCCAATATAAGCCAAGTAGGTCCCATAGACCCCCTCTATCTCTTGTTGCATAGTCTACAAAGTGAACTCTTTTTCCATCAGATGAATATAAACCAAAAGAAGGTTTTCTATCTTGCCTTAATGGAGAGTTTATTATCACAGGTAGTTCACTAACACCAAAATAGTGATTGAGTACATCAAATTCACTTACTTTATTGAGCAATTCTTCCAAGGTTACACTTGGCTTACCAGTACCAAAAGCCATAATTCAATTAGTTAAATGTTATTTATTCCAAGCAGCCCAAGGTGCATTGGCAGGAGCTGATTTAGCACCAAGAGGGTCATTTGCAGGTGATGAGAAGTCTGTACTCTCAACGGCATACTCCTTAATAGGTTCAGCAAGGAACTCTACAGTAGGATATGCACCGGCATTCTTTCTTGCCTGCAAGTCTTCATCAAGTTTTGAATAATCACTGATGACATTCTTCAAGAACTTCTTCGTGTAAACTGCCTGAAACTGATTGTTATCATCAGTAGTTCTTACACCAAACATAGCTTTTACCCTGTTGTTTGGTTGCAAGCCAATTACACTCTTAAGTTCACTGATATCACCTCTGAAATAAGACTCAATCTTGTCAAGTCTTGCTTCTGCATCAGCCAAGTTCTTGATGAACACTGTTTCATCACCTTTCCTGTATGACTTGTTAGGGATATTCAAGAAAGCCTTGATGAAAGCAGTCAAATCTGATTCACCAATATAGGCAGGTCTCATACCTGATGTGTCATACCACTTCATGTTGTCAGGAATAGCTTCTGAACCATTGAGACAACCAATAGGCAAATAGGTGGATTCACCATACTTATTGATTACTTCAACCTTGCTTCTATCCCTGTTGAAGTTCTGATGTTTGTTCAGGAAGAAAGTGATTTTATCAGTCAGTTCAACACCACATTTCTCTACATCAGTCTTAACAATGAAGTCAATCCTTACTTGAGGTACTTTAATCCTGTTACCTTCAGGACCTACTTCACTTTCACCAATATAAACAGGAGCATCTTCAAGAGTTCTGTTGAACAACTTCTCATACTCTGCCTTGTTAGGATTAACACCAATCACAAATACTGGTGCTACACCAATATACAGTTTTCTTACTCTGTCTTTGCTTTCTGAACCAGAAGCAAAAGCCATCATAGCTACACTTTTATTCTTCATTTCTTATTATAACTTAAATGATTTTACAAATAAGGAATAGGTTCATCACCTACAGGTGCAAGAGGAGACTCTACAGTAGGGTCAATAGCAACTGCTTCTTCAGCAGGTACTTCAACTTCTTCTACTACAGCACCTTCATCAACAGTACCTTTAGGTGCAGCTTCTGTTGCTTCTGCCACAGCCATTGCTCCATTCAGAATTTCTTCTGATGTGAAGCCACCTGACATCTTGATGATAGGAGCTTCAAAGCTGTCAATTACCATGTTTACTGTATCAAGTTCTGCTTGAAGGTCAGCTATCTTGCTTTCAAGTTTAGCTTTCTTTCTCCTTTGCATACTAACATTCTGTGCAGTCCTTTTAACCGCTGCAAGCTCAAATTTACTTAATTCTTTCATAATGTTTTAAAATATTTGCAGCAACCTTCTGTTACCTTGAGGTTCATACATACTCTCTGCTGCGTAAAGTTTTGTTATTGAAAATTCCCTTTCAGCCCATTCAAGTGCCTCATAGAACAAGTCTACAATGATTCCTTTCTTAGCTGCTACTGTTACAAACAACTTTGATTGTTCAGGGTCTTTACCTCTATGTACACAATATTGCCATACAAATAGTTGGGCACCATAGTTACTTAAGGTGTTAAAGTTTAATTCTCTTGAAGCTCTAACTACATCCTCTCTAGTCATTGTATCTTGTAATACTTCCTAACAGCATCATCTACAAGCTTCAAACTGTTAGGTATTTCAAACTTGTCAAACATACCAAGAGGAGTCTTTGCACTTGAGTGATTGGCTCTAGTCTGAAACCAATACTTGTTGTCACCATTATCACCAAATTCAACCCTAGTCATTATGACTATAGGATAGAATCCTTCAGGTGGAGTCTTGGTCAGTTTCTTACCAATTACAGAGAACACAATCTTCTCTGTTCCATCAGGTTGAGTCTGCAACATAGTATGACCCATGATATATACTATCTGGTCTTCCCTAAGCAATGTATTACAGAGCATATTCAGCTCAATAACATCATTTGCAGCATCTCTCCATTGGTCAAAGGTCATCTTCTTCCTGTCATTGAACTCCTTCATTGCAAGATAGATATTGATAGTATCAATACTGACAGACTTAATGTGTTGCTGCTCTGCAATCCACTTAAGTATCTCTCTTATCTCTGCAAATGAAGTGGGTTCAGCATAATTTCCCTTCTCCAACTCCCAAATACCTGCTGGTATTGGCAAATCTTTCCTGTCAAGATTCATAATGAAATGACTCTTTGGGTTCATACCTTGATAGTCCTCAAGGTTAAAGCTTCCATCAGGATTAATTACAGTTGAAGTGGTTTTACCATCACCACTTTGTCCTAAAATTGCTACTATTTTTGCCATTCTTAAATTATTTACCTGCAAAGGTAAGGAATTTCTTCCACCTGTGCAAACTTACTTTCACTTTTCTAATTCCTCGCTGTCTACCAAAGGCTAACATTGCTACACTTGGCTTTCTCCTGACTACAGTGTCAATATACTCCATCACCTGCTTTAGCTGGTCTTTCTGTTCAGGTAAAGGCAATTCAGCAAATGAACTGACTGCACCATCAAAGAATAATGGACATATTTGACCTGCTGAACCATTATCCCTGTCCTCAATAACATAAAGAAATCTTATATTATTTCTGAACTTGGTAATATCATACTTCTCATGTTCCTGTAATCCATACTTAAAGGGACTATATAGCCCCAATACTAGGTTTGCATCCCTAGTAGTTGTCTTACAGTCAGCTAATCCATCTGATGATGGATACAGCTTGTTCAACTTCTGATTCTCAATACCTTCCTGTGCTTGAGCCTGATGCTGAATAGCAATGAAATTAAGGTCAAATGTATCTCTTAACTCTATTGCATATTTACTCATCTTTTCAATGGTTTGCATCTTATTCATTCCACTCTCTTGCATAAGATTGGAATAGTTATCAAGCACACAAAGAATATATTCATTCTCATCCTTGTACTGGAAGTAATCAACTACCTTTCCCTGCTCCATTTCACCTGTAAACTCATTCCTCTTAAGCCCCATCTTGTACTGAAATTCTCCTCTGGTCAACATGTGATTCCTGATATACTTATATATACCAGTAGGATTTCTTTCAGTATCAATATAGGACACCATTTCCTTGAACTTATTAATATACTCCTGATACTTATCAGATGCAATCAAGTCAAGTATTTCTTGAGGTACAGGCTTATCAGCTGAAGTACTCTTGAGGTCAGTAGGAGAGATTCTTATACCATCCAGCCTGAATAACAAGTGACAGAGAAACTCATAGAATTTCTCCTTCTTGCCCATTTCCAGAGTGAAATAAAGAACCTTTAACCTTAGTTGGTCAGGATGTTCTATGGCATAAAAGAAAGCCTCATACACAAATGTATAATCCACCAATTTGGATTTACCAACCTTCTGATTGGCTGTTACAATTGTGTATCTTCTTTTTTCTATGCCCGGAAGCCAGTTTCTAAGTCTAGGATAACATAATGGGATACAGTTAATTAACCCATGAAGTATCCTGTTCCTTCTGGTCACCAGTTCTTCTAGTGCCCTGTCAAAACTGTCTCCTGTATCAGTTGATGCTACTTGTCCAGTCATAACTATTTGGATTTACTTGGTCAGCATTCTCTATCCATTCAGCTAATTGAGAGACTTGAACTACTTCACCATCTCTATTTTCATCCTTCCAAATGAAGTACTTAAGTAACCTCAAGTACAGGTAACTACCATTGAATGATTCAACATATCTCTTGGTTGCATCCAAGATTTGTTCATCACTATAGTTATCACCATATCTTTTGAAGAATGATATCAGCTTCTTCTTGATGTCAGGGGTATTTCCCCTATAATAATAACTGGTTCCTTGCATCTTTCCTTCAGGATAAATCTCCCTTAGTTTGGCTGCTAAATCAGCTATTCTATCCTGTGCAGACTGTGTAGGTCTGTCACTCTCAAGTACTACATCACTGAATAGACTAATACCTCTATGAGTAATGGTGTATTTCTTGTCAAGTTCAAACATGGAACCATTAGCTCTAGTAATGTACCCCTTGTTGATTAGACCTTGATAAACATCATCATTCCCATATTGTATAGCTCCTAATACTAGAACTTCCTCTTTGGTAACATTGTGCTTAGAACAGATTTCATCATCAATTCTCACAATCATGTATCAAAACCCCCATTTCTTGTGAAATAAAATATGGCTGCTAATACTACAGCAGCTACTATATATTGTGCAGTACTATGTTGTGCTGCTAATAATATGATTGCCATCTTAAAATTCCGTTAGGTTATTTACTACTGTTATATACTCTGGGTCAATACCTTCAAGTGCCTTATTCAGATATTCTTCATCTCTTGTACCTTTATAGTACATGATGTATATCTCTGGTTCATCAGCTCTCATGGCTCTACCAGATTTCTGAACAAAGGCTCTCTCCTGACCATCAAGTTGAATGATAACACCTGCCTCAATATCAGTTAGATTCTGTCCTTCTTGAATCATTCCAACAGCATAAAGGCTATTTATTTCCTTATTGTTGAACTTATCAATTATAGCTAAGGACTCTTTCTTCTTCTCTGAATGAATGGCATTTTCTCCACCTAGTTCATTTGCTTGCTCTATGCTGGAACAGAAGCACACATATCTTTTACCGGCTAATTTAGCGAGTAGATAAGCAGCCTGACCCTTCTTTAGTTCTCCAAGGTATCTTTTCCTTTGTGAACCATATTGAAGCCATTTGTTCTTGATTGCTGTGCTCCTGTTTCTCATGAACAGGTTTCTCCAGTAATCAATCTTGGCATCAAACCAGTCATATTTCTGCTGCTCGGTGCATTGAATCTCCAGTCTCAAATTAGGATAATGGAACTTATCTTTAAGATAATTCCACCTGTCCTTCATACTGCATTGAACTCTTCTCTTTAAGATGTCTTTGCCCCTCTCTTCAATGATTACCTGATTGGGGTAGGTGTTATCCAACTTCAAAGGAATGAGATAAATCTTTGGCTTAGGAAGTATATCCCAGTCAATTGCTTGTTGCATGCTGACTTTGAAGTTTACAAACTTGCCAAAGATTCTGTTCAATTCAAGGATAGTATTAGTAGGTAATGTAGCTGAAAGTACAAGAACATTATCACAAGTTATGTCCTCAAGTATATCAAGTCTTAAGTCTGAATTAGAATGATGACCTTCATCCAATATGATTAGGTTATAATGTTCATGTCTATGATTCTTAAGTGAAGCATAAGTGTCTACTGAAACCATTTTATCCCATATATAATCCTCAACTTTCCACTTAGTGAACTCCTCCTTCCAGTTCTTCTTATGTGCTGTTTCAGCTACAATAAGGAGTACTTTGAATGGAGTCCCCTGTCTGGTTTCAAGACTAATATATTCAAGGAATAAGTGCTTCAATATATCAATTGCTGCCTTACTTTTACCTAAGCCTGTACACCATTGGAGCATAACTCTTCTATGTTCTTTCATTAGTTCTACAGCTTCATTTTGTACATCGTCCTTTGTCATTGTTTATCCCATTTACCAATGTTTTAACTTTACTAATATAGTTTGGGTCCTCTGCATACCCTATCTCTTCAAGGAATTGATAGTAGTTATTCGGGGGCTTATATCTATATTGTATGCAGTTAAGATAAGCAACCACACTCTCTGTCCAATGATTGAACTTAAAGTAGTCCTTATTCTTACTGTCATATAAACCAAACAGGTTATTATATTCCTTGAACACTTTGGACCTAAAGTGCCCTGTTTCAAGAATAGCCTGTGCTCTCACTATGTCCGGGTACATGACACCATAATAGTTAAGAACCTTAGGTAAATCCTTTTCAGGATTATCTGACATTAAGAACTCTGGTTGCTCTAACTTAATGCACTCCACTTTTGGTGGATGCTCCAGCTGTGCTATCTTCTTGTGTATCACCCATGATGAATAGGCATTAACTGAAAGAAGAATAACACAAGCCAGACATGTTATAATATGTTTCATCTCACTTGTTTTAAATTAGACTCTTGGCTGTCATTGTAGAATACTCTGTCATATGACAGGTCTGTATATTCATCAACAGTTGTTGCTATAGTCTCATGTGTTGGCTCAACCACATAGTCAAATAAATCTTCTCCCATATAGTCAAATCTTCCACTATCCACTATGACATCAGTATGAGTGACCACAAGGTTGTACTTTAGATTGTACATCAATTTGTAGTTATCAAGTCTGTGTCTTTCAGCAGCTCTGCGGAGTAATCCTGTCTCCAAGCATCCTACTTTGAAGTCAAGTTGAAACTCATTAAAGGTATTTGATTCCTTGAATTTCTCAAGGTTGGCTTCAAGTTTGTACTTGGGTTCATACCCATTTCCATGTCTGGTAAGGTAACTTCTGGTCACAAGGTACACCTCTGCATCTTTAAGATACTTCTTTGGTACACCATTGAGACCAACTCTTGAAGGAGTCACATGAGGATAGAAACCACAGTCCATATCAAGTAAGAGACCTTGTGAACCTTCAAATATGAGAACATCATACAAACTTAAGTTGCTTTGATTGAATGAGACACACTTGGCACAGTATATAAACTGTTCTTCAAATGATGTATCTTCTTCAACTTCATAATATTCTCTTACCTTCTTAATATGTTCAGACTTATCCATACTCCATGCACCATAGCCATTGCCTTCATTATATCTCTTGAATGTAGGATATATACCCATACCACAAGTACCATCAGATAAGACTTTGTTGTCCTCTCTGCCAGCAAATACATCATAAGGTGTAATGACTCTGTTAAACATTGAAGCATAAACAAGAGTTTCTTTGATGCCCTTTCCTTGAAGGACCTTCCTCTCATTGTATAATGCAATTGGGTCAATGAATACATCATCAGTATAATATGTAGGAACACCAAGCAATACACCAGAGCCAAAGGATGAACATATATGCTCAATACCTTCATTAACTACTGTATGTCCTGCTTGTGGTCCACCACTGAATCTCACAACTGCAACACTTTTTCCTTCTTCAATGGCTTTCTTACATAACCACTGAACAGTTACACCTTTACCTTCATCTCCAAAGGCATAACCCAGCACAATCTTTACTTCCATTCTATCTCAAATGAGTTATAGTTTCACTTTCACTTTTGGTACCTTCTTGCACCGCAGGCTTAGCCTTTGTAGCATAGTAGGACTTTAGCACAATACCTGATATGATTTCAGGTATTTCTTTTCCAGTACTGTCTTCTGTATGAATTACATGGTCTCCCAAGTAATCCTCAAGACTTTGTTTACAGGTCTGCCAATGTTGACCTTAAGGAATCTTTCAATACCATTAAATGCCCATTTAGCCCTGTCATCTTCCCAGTTGTTCTTGAACCAATTAGCCTCTTTGTATGCCACTCTGTCACCACCTAGTCTATTAATTCTAGCTCTAGGGGTTCTGTGATGCCATTTAGTGCCTCTACCTCTTTCTTTGAACTCTATCATATGCTGAATAATTTAATGTACACTCTTTCTTGGAATGTATTATCCCAATGGTACTTATTATACCATAACAATACTAAGTATCTATTGTATGATTTAACAATACTGATACTGGGGTGATACCTGATGTAGGTGATGATTAGCCATATAATGACTAACACACCTACTATAGCTCTAATATATAATGTACTTAGCATAACACAGCTGATTTAGTTAGTCCTCTAATACATTATAAGTAAAGCCTTGACCACCAAGGTGTTCTGTGATTCTCCTTAAATGAGCTTCAAGTCTCATTTTGGCATTCATTGCCTTCCATTGACTGCCTCTAACCTTTACATCAACATTGCTTCTGTCATCTATCATCCATAGATAAGCATCCTTTGTAAGGTTAATAGACTGTTTGATGTTCTGCATTTGCCTGATACTCACAGTAACTACCTCTTTGTTTTTGCCTTTTGCATCAGATACCTCAACATTGAAATTATCATATGCATTTTGAGCCTTGGCATCAGATTCACTAAGCATTACTCTACCTTTGAGAATAATGCTTAGATTCACTTTGATTTCACTCATAGTTATTCTTTATCACTTTCTACCTTAAGAGCTATCATAGTCAGTTTGGCAATAGGATTATCACTCTTTGAAAGTTTATCAAGGGTGTATATTGTCATGAACTCCTTCTCCTGCTCAATGATTTGAGGAACTTCATCAACATGAAGACACTTGTGCATCAAGGCAATAAGGATTAATCCTTGTGCTTCTTGAGGTGCTTTCATGATTTCAATCAAGGTATTGGTGTATGCTTCCTTAACACCTTTGAATTTAGAGTCACTCTCTTCCATGATGTCAAGAGACTTTTCAAAGGCATCAATGACTTCATCTTCAAAGTGTTTACCAACTCCTAGTGTGTCCTTCATCTCTCTAAAGATATCCAGACCATCATCTTTCTTTTCCATTACTATTTATATTAAGTTAAACAATGTGTACAAAAAAAAGGCTACCACTCATTGCTGAATGATAGCCTTATAGAAGTAGAACAGTTATAGTGGGTATTAACCTGTCAGTCAGTCTGTTAATCCGACAGGCACAAATTAAATATATAGGCATTTTCATTTTATGAAGTAACCACTATATACACTGGCACCATCAACATATGCTACATCATTATAAATGGTCTGGATGATTAGATATAATCCACCTACATGAACATACTATGATAAGATGTTGCACACCTGTGGCTAACAATGTACCAATTACTATAGTTTGCCAATTAGGTAATGACTCCCAACTTGACAAGTATATAGCACACAAGAAGAATGTAATCCATGTAGTACTACAATAGATACAATAACCTAAAGGATATGCAATGAATGCTAAGAGACTTCTACCAAATGATTTCTCAATAATGTAACCTCTTTCTTCCATATCCTCATAATATTCAGCCCAAGGTTTGAGTATTCCATAGTATAACCAGTTGAATATCATACCCCTTGGTTTTAGGCAATTTCTGTAGAATATACCTAATAGTCCACCTGTTATTCCTAACAGGATAAACTCAAGCATAATAGTTATGAGTTTCTCATCACACATTATTTCCACATTTTAAGTTTGTTACCTTTGCATTCAGCTATCAGCATGAACACAACTCCTTTTCTTTTCTGTAATACTTTCATAATTATATAAGTTTTAATGCCTTTTTAATTCCTGCTTCAAGTGCTCTTTCATAAGTGTCAAATCCAAACATATTGAACATACTATGTTCATATATTGACATGTTGTATCTACCATACTTAACACCATGTATTCTCTCTGTTAAGAGATTATTATGATAACATTCTACAAACATGTTATGCTCCTCTCTTAGTCATTTCTGTACTAATGATTGAGTAGGAGCTTCAATGAAATCTAATTCCATTGACTATTATTTTATCAGTTTCTCTAAGTTGCTCAAATGTGATAGAACTATTAATAAGTAAACCACATCTTATACACCAATATACTCCATATTTATTCTGTCTTACCTTATGGTGACCATAGGCACACAGTCTTATTGCTTTAAGGTATTCATCTTTTGTCATTAAATCTATTCTATATTGAATATGATTCTGATTATCCTCTTCCACTTAGATTCCTTGTTAGGAACAGGATTAGTCTTAGTAGCTCTAGTTCCTCCTCTGGTTATCTTTCTGTTAACCAAATGAGAATCAGACCCAATAGATACAAAGCATACTCCTTTGAGGTGTCTGTAATACCTCTTTTGAATAGATACAGCAGGATGTGTACCTAATTCTTCAGCTATTTCCTCAAATCTTGCTTTAAGATTATAAGGATTTCTTCTAATTCTGTCAACAATCAGAGCATCTTCCTCTGATGTAAATTTGTTTCTAGTCATGATGATTAATTTATTAAAGGATTAATAATAGTATCTCCAACTGGACTTGAACCAGTGTCTAGAGTTTAGGAAACTCTTGTTCTATCCACTGAACTATGGAGACATTTAGTAGCACTATCTTCACAGACTATGCTACTTAAAACCATTAAAATACAAGTTCTTTATATTATGTTTAACTGAAAAGAATCTCTTTACCAAGCTCTGTCAACATCTTGAATGCCTTGATAGCACTCTCTTCATCCTTGAAGTACACAATACCTGCATATACTACAGTCTCATGTACACAGATGCCAAGACTGTTACCCATGTCTCTACTTGTGGTAAATCCTTGTTTTGATTGACCAATGAAGTAACCTTTGTTATATGAAGTTCTCTTCCAATTCCCATTGAAGTATTTAGCCATTAAACATAATTTGGCATTAACATCAAATTTATCATGTTCTTCATAAGGAACTGTAACACAAGTAGTAGTGAGATTATTATCACCTAACTGCAACTTAATAGACTCATAAGAGAGTGCTAACTCCTGCTCTGAATATACTGTCAATGCCAGTTCTTTCAGTGTTTTGTTATCACCATTGAACCAGTATCTTGCTTGCTCAATTGATACTTTAACTGTTCTTGTTTCCATTATATATTGTTATTAGTTAATTAATAAATATAAGGATAGACTATATTCACATACTGTCTATCCTATCCCCTTAATATTAATCACATAATTCAATCTTTATCACTTAATAATAGGACTGCTGTACCATTATTGTTATAGATGATTGGTTCATAATCCTCCATCATCCTTAGAAGGTCAGCATTATATTGGTTGGCACAATATGAGTTGCATCTCATGGATGTCTTCCACATATCATGTATTATATGATATGTTTCTTCATCCATTGATACAACTTCATTATTAAAACCTGCATCAAGGTCATCATAAATTAGCCAGTAGCAAGATTCACTAAGACTATTGTGTGACTCTTTCATTGTGATAATATAGTATGGGAAGAATGATGCACTCTCCCATATTAAACTATCTTGTTTGTCTTCTTGCTGTGTCTCATGCTGTGATTGGACCTTGCATGATACTATTGTTGTCATCATAGTAACACCTATCAGTGATAACCATAACATTAATCTTATTGCTTTCATTTGTTATTGGGTTTAAAGAACTAACAGGAGCAATGATGTGCTGATTATCAATCAAGGTTATACTTCAATTTTTGCCTATGATAAATGCTCCTGTTAGTATGTTATTTGTTTATCTTTCCTTTGAGTAATCCTTTGAGTTTAGCATACTCTTTAATGAGATGTTCTTGCTTGAAATCCTTCATAGTTTTCATGCCTGTCTTCTTTCTCTAAAGGATTTAATCTCTTGTTGTATGTGTAACTCAAACTGTTGCAAGTCATCAATTACTTTTGGTTTACTTGCAATAGCAAGTAATGCAACACTGTTATTGTTGTGTTGTTCTGTCAAGTAATCAATGTGTGCTCTTCTTGATGATGAGTAGTTGCTACTACTAGCAACAGCTACTCTATTTAGTCTCCTTCTCATACTAATTTCTCCTTCCAACTATAATCCTTAATGTGTTCTAAGTTTAGTGAAGGGTCAGCTGATGATACTATTGTATATACTTCCTTTGGTTCTATTTCCTTAAGAAGTCTACATACTTGCAAACCTTGTTCAATGTTATCTGCATACATCATAGGTATATATGATGTTAAACCTGTTGCTATTGCTACTGTTACCATGTGATTAATGTATTAATGGGTTAATGTTTTGAGGCTAATAGGAGACTTGAACTCCTAACCTTCCTTTACTCTGCAAGGATGCTCTAACCAATTGAGCTAATTAGCCTATAGTTTATATAAAGACTTGTTGCAATGCTGTATGTCACATCAGGTATTTTCTCAACCAAATTAGCTTGATGCTGCTCTCTACTTTTTGATGTATCAGATGGTTCACCTCACATATTAACTTTGATGTTTAACACACCATATCTAATACACATTTTTCGGATAGCCTGATACTATTGTCAACCACTATTTGTACATACTAAGCTAAAACAATGCCTTTATTATCTTATTTTATTGTTATACTAGTTCTTGTTTAACACAATTTAATGGCTTGTGTTCAATGACAAATGACTACTATTGTTCATCAGTTGTCTACCTAAGTGGTACATTGGGGTAATGTGTTGAGGGTAAAAAATGTCATTCATTTGATGTATAGATGAGTGAATAGTGCTTCAACTGTAATGGGCAAAAAAGGGAGGGAGGGGTAAGTGGCCCCCCTCATACTCCTAGAATGCAGCAATCACATTACTGTTAGTCCCTTGCTCATGTAATGTCAGCAAAGTCTTGCCCTCTTTGGTTCTGACTTCAGATACAACAACAGTCTCAAATGGCTGTTTAGCTACCATTTTAGCTGCCAGTTTGTCAGCCACATAGCCAACAATTTGTCCACATGCAAAGAAGAACTTGCCCTGTTTGTTGGGGCTAGGGATTACTCGCAATGGAGCACCACCTTGAGATTTCTTCACTTCTTCTACAGTCACTGTGTTCAGGAAATTGGAATCACTGTTGCTTTGTGCAACATACTTGCTAAAATCAATCATAATTGTATGGTTTAATAATTGTGCCGGGGGAATATCCCAAGGCTAAGGTAAGGGGGAGGAGTAAGGGTGGCTTATACCCCACTCATATAAATATCATCCCATAAAAAATTAAAAAAATTTAAAATAATAATGGATACCTCATTCATAAGTTAAACTTTACTAAACATTTGGTAGTCTCATTTATTTTACTTATCTTTGCACCCAGTAGCATGGAGTGTAAGTCTGTGTCACCTCTGAGAGGGTTAAAAGAGTATCAGAGCAGAAGTTGGGTAGTAGTCCTAATTACATAAGGATGAGGTGTCCCCGATACTACTAAAAATTGACATACTATAAGCTTGTTTGTATGAGCCTACTTACATGGGAAAAGGCACAGGTAAATCATACTTTAGGGGTATTCTAAGAACGGGGCAAGTGAAGTGTATGTTTAACTGGTAAGGTAAATCTTACAACTGGCATCAAAACCAGCTAGGGAAAAACTATATCTAAGAAACAAGAACATGAAGGATTTGATTAAAAGGATAGCACTGTGGCTATGGCAACTTCCACAGAACTTAATAGCACTCTTGCTTTATAACATATTAGGGCACTGGTCATACTATGGGGGTAAGTATAGGGATAATTACATCATTGTATGTAAGGCAGCATTGTCCTCATTTGCATTAGGTGATTATATGTTCCTTACTCCTTTTAGTAATGAAAGAGTAATAGACCATGAGTTAGGTCATTGCAGACAATCAGAGATATTAGGTCCTTTATATATACCTATTATAGTAGTACCTTCATTGCTGAATAACTTGTATGACAGACTGGTTACTTTTATGGGCAAAGAGTATGACTACTTCTCATTCTACACAGAGAAATGGGCTAACAAGTTAGGTGGTTATTCTCCTTTTCAACCTAAAGACTTAATCACTTAAGGTTAACATTGAATCATGCAAAGAGTTAGTATGTGTCAAATATATCATTTAAATTGTCATAGGGAAATACATAATATGGTGGGTTAGTATAGTGGTTAGTACACAAGGTTTTCAACCTTGCAGAGAGGGGTTCAAATCCCCTACCCATTACAAATTTAGTCTATGTAGCATAGTGGTTAATGTGCTGGACTGTCAATCCAGAGATTAGGGTTCAATTCCCTCATAGACTGCGACATCTAAAGTCCTAGTTGAAGCGTCAATTAGGCAGGAATGGAAGTATAACTCACAAGGTGTGGGAACTGTCTTGAAAACAGATTGGTCATGTAAAAAGTGACTGGGGGTCGGGACCTCATGCTTCCTCTATGATACAGATACTAAGGAAAGAAGGTTGGATATTAAATCCTAATGATAAGGTAGTAAATGCTATCCTTAAGAGATGTGAGATTAATGATGGTGAATGTCCTTGCCATAATGAAGGAGAAGACAAACATTGTCCATGTAGTGATTACAGAGAAAAGGATGAATGTCATTGTGGGTTATATGTCAAATTGGAGAGTTAACCTAAGAGGTCTTAGGGACTGCCTGCTAAGCAGATTGTACCAGTAATGGTATATGTTTCAAGTACATAGCTCTCCGCATAATATAGGTGTAATTCAGTGAGTAGAATGCTGACTTTGGGAGCCAGTTGTCACAGGTTCGAGTCCTGTCATCTATACTTAATGGGTCATGTAGTGTAATTGGCTAACACATCACATTTGCACTGTGAAGTTGGGGTTCAAGTCCCACATGTATCCACTTTGTTTTCATGTTTTCATAATGTTTTAGATAGGTTGCCAGTAGCCTTAATACTGGCACATTGCTCCTTAGTTCAGTGGTTGAGAATAGCACTCTTACACAGTGAAGGTCATTAGTTCGATTCTAATAGGAGCAACATTTAGACACTACTACAGTTAACAGTAAAACTAGTACATACTGTAGATGCACTAGTTGAATGGTGTCTATCTAATGGGTTGTTAGCTCAATGGTAGAGCAAGATGCTGTTAACATCGAGGTTATAGGTTCGATTCCTATACTTCCCGCAGTAAATTGGAAGAGTTATGATAGTACAAGTAGAAGATAGAAGTAGAATTAAGAAGGTACATTTCAAGTATCCACATCTCTTTAAGCCAGAAGCTGAAGAGGACATTATCAATATGTACAAGGATATATTGGAGACAGATAACCAGTTGGCCTTAGCAAGGCAATTGGTTAGAGATTTAGAGAAAGAGTTAAAGCAAAAGAAGGATAAGTTTAATGAAATGGAGACAATGTTTACCATTGAATATGAACAAAAGGAAACAGAACATGTGGATAGAGTCCATGTTAACATGGCTGTTATTAATCCTTCAGATGCTAGTAATAGAAGTTATACTGGGCAGTAGTTCAATAGGTAGAACCCTAGTCTCCAAAACTAGTTGTTGTGAGTTCAAGTCTTGCCTGCTCAGCATTATGTGCATGTCTTCTAATTGGTTAGGAAACCACTCTGATAAGGTGGTAATGAAGGTTCAAGTCCTTACTTGCACACTGTGTAGTTAGCTTAAAGGTAAAGCACTGGATTGTGGCTCCAGAGGATAGGGTTCAACTCCCTGCTACACCCTTTATACTCACATAGCTCAGCAGGTTAGAGCAGGAATCTTATACATTCAAGGTCAGGGGTTCAAATCCCTTTGTGAGTACTATCTCCAGTTGTCTGAATGGTTGAGGTCCTAGTCTGCAAAACTATGGTATATTGGTTCAAATCCAATACTGGAGTCTATGGAAGATAAATTAGATAAGATACTGAAGAATCAAGAGATAATTAATAGGAACCAAGTTACAATATACAGAGAGTTACTATTAGTTGAATCAAGACTCTTTAAGAGTGAAAGCAAAGAGTTCCTTAGAAACTACTTGGCAGATATAGCAGGTACTATTACTGCTGAGTTAGGCCTTGTGGACCTTCTTAATGCTATAAAGAAAGCATAAGTTCCTATAGCTGAATTGGTTAAAGCACCTGTCTTTTAAACAGGGGACTCAAGGTTCAAGTCTTTGTGGGAACACACTAACCTTGGCAGGTTTATTGCCCTATAGCTCAATAGGATAGATGTAACTGGCTTTTAACCAGTGGGTTCTGGGTTCGAGTCCCAGTGGGGCAACATATTGAAGTATAACCGGTAATTGGTAGCCGCAAGGACTGTAAATCCTTTCCCTATGGGACTGGGGGTTCGATTCCCTCTACTTCAACATTTTAATGGGTACTTGGTGTAGGTGGTTGTTGCACGTGGGTCTGAAAAACCCAAGGCTTAAGTTCAATTCTTAGAGTTCCCACATTATGCCCTCTTGGTGGAATGGTTAAGACACACTAGATTTAGGCTCTAGGCATTGTAGGTTCGACTCCTACAGGGGGTACAATTAACATATTTTACATGAATAAGTTTGCATAGTTCAACTATTATACATACCTTTGCAAACATAATAACAATGACAACATGGAACCTTTTTTAAGAGGGGGTTTATTAACACCAATAGATGATATAAGTGTAGAAGCCCCAGCAAGTAATGAGTTCAATATCTTCCTTCACTTTGTGAATGTACTTGAAGGTATTAAGACACAGATAAAGAATGTACATTGGGCATCACTCAAGTTACCTAATAGGGACAAGAGAGGAGCACACTTATACCTTGATGACTTTGTAGAAGTAGTTGGAGATTTCCAAGATACTGTGGCAGAAAGTGCTACTGGTATTACAGGTATTTCCTTTGACTTTAATACAGTACATGGTATAGCTTTTAATGCTTCATCAACAGCAGAGTTAATGGAATACATTAAGAGTAAAACCATAGAGTTCTACAACAGTTTACCAACAAGTGCTATGTATGCTGGTATTAAGTCTGAAACAGAGACTTTCATCAACAACATAGTAATTTACATCTATAGGTTTAGATTGACTGAATAATGGCTCAGTGGTGCAACTGGTGAAGACACAACAGGTTTAAACCCTGTAAAGTACAGGGTTCGAGTCCCTTCTGAGTCACCAGCTAATGGATTGGTAGTATAATGGTTATTACACTTGATTTGTAATCATGAAATCACAGTTCGATTCTGTGCCTTTCCTCAACAAGTTAGTAGCTGTCACTCTATTCAGTGAGGCTAACACTCCTTGGCTTATAGAGTCTATTTGGTGAGCTGCCACCCACTAGTCCTGCGGAGGCTAAATGAAAAAGAGCTATATTAAGATAGAGGCATGAAGGAGAGTTCCAGCAAAGGGTAAACTGGAAATGAGTGGTACTACAATCCAAATCCACTCAATTGCAGGTATAGTATAAAGGTTATTATGTCTGGCTTCCAACCAGAATATGTCAGTTCGATTCTGACTATCTGCTCATTTATTGTGGTGAGGGTCGGTACCCCAGTAGGTCTCATAAGCCCACTTTAGCAGGTTCAACTCCTGTCACCGCAACACTAATAGAAGAAAATATGAAGGGAGAAAACAAAATGATGCTACTAATCACTGGTGTAACCATGAGGAGTGTAGTCAATCAAGCAAATGAACTTGGAGTTCAAAAGGAAGATATAGTACAGTTGTTCCACATGGCAGGGCAAATATATCTGATTTATTACAAATAATTTGGCAATATGGAAGAGAAAATTATTAGAGCAACAGTAAAGGCAGAGCCTAAATACAATGTGGGCAGAACAATTAACCTTGCATCTTATGAAGCTGTCAAAGTATTCAAGAGTGTAAGGAGAGCACAAAGTAGGGGTCATGTAACCCCTTGGGGAACAATAGCACCTAAGAGACCTTTCAATAATAGAAAGAGAACAGCAGGTAGGGAAGAACAACTTCTAAGAGAAAGAATTTATGGACAAGTTAGAGCAAGATACTCAGCATAATGAGTATAACAATGAACCAGTAGTTTACTGTAAGAGATGCTTGTCACTTGCCATAAGGACAGAAGATGGTACTGAATATTGTGATAAGTGTGGTAGTACTGAAGTAGAGAGTGCCAATATCTTTGATTGGGAAAAGATGTATGGTTTGAAATATGGTGGTAATTATTTAAATAAATAAGGCAATGGAAAGAGAAATGAAGATTGATGCACAGGAAAGTGCATGTGAAGGTACTTGTGCTTGTGGTCAACAACCAACTAAAGCAAGCTATGAACAACTAGCTAATATAGCTAATCAGTTGTATGTACAGAACCAAGAGATGGGAAAGAAGTTGAATGAAATTGATATGGAGAACTTCTTCAAGAGACTTGATTGGTTATGGCAGATAATTAACTCAACTACTCCTTATATCACTGAACAATTTAAGCAGGAATGTGGTAAAGAGTTCATGGATATGATGGTTAAACCTGAAGAAGAAACACCTGTAGAAGGTCCAAAAGAATAAGGAGAATATCATGAGCAAGGTTGCAGATAATGTAGTTAGGATTCCTTGCAAGATAGATGGTAAGTTCTTTAGATATTGGTTTGAGTTCCTGAAACCTTTTCATCATCTGACTGACAGAGAAATGGAAGTTATAACTTGCTTTGTGAAACATAGGTATGAACTTAGTAAAGTTATTGCAGATAGTGAGATACTTGATAAGGTTACAATGAGTGAAGATATAAAGAGCAAGATAAGAGAGGAGTGTGGAATGGCACTCCCTCATTTCCAGCTCATACTTAGTAAGTTAAGAAAGAACAAGATTATTGTTGACAATAGAATCAACCCAAGGTATATACCTAATCTGGTTGAGGAGAATGGTTCTTTCAAATTGATGTTACTATTTGATTTTGTATGACATACTCAGAAGCAGTAAGACAGGTATCTATGGAGCTTGGAATACCACCTGAAGTGGTTAAACTAGCTTATGAATCATATTGGAAGTTCATAAGAGAAACTATCTCATCCTTGCCTTTAATGGATGACCTAACTGAAGAAGATTTCAGTGAACTTAGAACTAATTTCAACATCCCAAGTATTGGGAAATTAAACTGTACATACAGTAGATGGAAAGGTGTTAAACAGAGGTATAAGCAATTAATGAAATTAAAGAATGATAACAAAGATAAAGAAGATTAAGCCCATGTTCAATGGGTTGATTACTACTATGGAAAGATATGGTCAAGAGTACCTTAAAGGTACTACAATGATTGACCCAACTAAGACAGGAACAGTCAAGGAATACCAGAAAGTAGTAGCAGTTGGTCCTCATGTAAAGGGGATTGAAGTTGGTGATACAGTGTTCATTAATCCTAAGAGATATGCTGTAATGGAGCATAAGGAAGGTGGACTACAAGATGGAGTAATCAAGGACAACCCTGTGGTTGGTTATAAGTTTGAAATAGTGGAAATTGATGATGTTCCTCATATGTACATCTTTGATAATGATGTCAAGTATGTAGCGGAAGTTGAGGAATTTGATGAGAATCCCACTCTGGTTATGCCAGACAGACCAAAGATAGAGTTAAACTAAAATAGACCCTGCCTGCATTAAGCAGGTGGGGTTTTCTTTTATACATAGTTATGAAACTTATAAGATATGAGAATTACCAGATAGTAATAGCAGATGAACTATTACTTATAAGACCAGCAAGGCAGCTTCTTAATGCTGATAGAACAGCTACTAAGGAGAACTTCCTTAGACAGATAAGCTATATGTACTTCATGTATGACCCTGAAAGTACTTATGGTTACCTGACTGATGAGGCTGAAAGGGCTAAAGCTGTCATAGAACAAGAGGGTTTAGGCAAGGATTTTAAGCCTGATAAGAAACTTGAAGAATTAATAGAGATATACAAGAGACATGTAATAACTACATCATATCTTCTATTGCAGGATAATAGAGTTGCTATTGATAAGATTAGGGAGTTTCTTAGGAATGTAGACCTTACACAAGTCGATGATAAAGGCAAACCAGTGTATCCTATTAATCAGGTAACTGCCACTATTAAAATGGTACCAGAGTTAGCTGCTGCTAATAGGAAAGCAGAGAAAGACCTTGCTAAGGAAATGGAAGAAAACTCCAGAGCTAGAGGTATGCAGGAGAAGAAGTTATTTGAAGATGGATTAGATATAAATTAATATGGAAGCAGTAGATATAGTAGAAGCATTGAATCAGTTTCATGAGAAACTGGCAAGTGAAGTAGGTGGACAGTTTGTGTTACAGAAGAGCCTGTTACCTGATGAATCATTTAAGGCTTATAAGAAACTAAGTCTTGTTGTATGGTATGTGAAAGGCTCATCTAAGGTTAAAGCACTTCAGGTCAACAAAGTATCTAGGATGACAAGTGACAAGGAGATTGCAATTACTAACAAAGAAGCTTGTACAGAATTAGCTAAGGTGATGTTTGACTTTGTAGCAGGCAATGATTATGTAAGTTTGGTTTATGGAGCTAAATAAATACCAGTCCACTTTTGAGGATTTACAACTGGATAGTTATCCTCAAGAGGTACAGGATGAATTTATGGATGCTATTAATTCAGTGCCTTTAATCCAGCACCTTATTAGTCCTAACAGACCCTTAGCTAAGGACTGTCCAAGAGATGAAAAAGGTAGGATTATAGTAGATTTAACAAATCCACCTATAATTGAGGACACTGATTACTTTAGACCAGTTGCTTTGTTCTACAAGAAACATGGCAAAATGACTAATTTGAGACCTAATGCTAATCCAAATAGTGAGTTTGGTAAATGGATTAGGGAAGAAGTCAGGAGAATATGGTATGGTTATGTCAGAGAATCTGATGGAGCATGGGTAACTGGTGACATGTATTTCTATCTGAATTATTGTCCTATCATTCAATCAAAGATTAGAAAGGGTACTAAGATTGCAGATAGAATTGTAGATACACCAGAGTTCTGGGAAGGAATATGGTGGAGGTCTAATTACATAGACCAAGCAAGAAAGCTAGGGCATCACTGTGCTGAAATTGCAAAGAGAGGTGCCTCAAAGTCATACTTTGTAGCATCAATTCTTGCTAAGTTATTCATACTTGGAGAGAATGCAGATACCAGCAAGTCAGTTAGGGCAATGGTTACTGCATACCAAAAGGAATACCTTACAAAGGATGGTACTCTGAATAAGTTTGTAGAAATGATTGACTACATAGCACAGAACACAGAGTTTCCTTCAAAGAGACTTAGGTCTTCATTGCAGGATATGCAATGGAAAATGGGTTATGTAGACCTTGATACTGGCACACAGAAAGGCACACTTAATGAGATTATAGGTGTTTCATCTAAGGATGACCCTGATAAGTTAAGGGGTAAGAGGTCCTCAAGAATAATAATTGAAGAGTTTGGTAACTTCCCCAAAGTAACAGATACATATAGGGTTATTCTTCCTTCAGTACAGGAAGGTAGCATTGTCTTTGGTCAGATGATTCTTATTGGTACAGGTGGTTCTGAAGGTGCAGACTTTGCTGGTGCTAATGAGATTATCTACAATCCTTTAGGTTTTAATATATATGCTATACCTAATGTGTATGACAAGTCAGCACAAGGTAAGAATAATACCATATTCTTCTTTGGTGCTTATGTAAATAGGAAAGGATGTTATAATCAAGATGGTATATCTGATGTAACTAAGGCACTACTTGAGCTATGTTATGACAGGTATCTTGTCAAGTATAACACCACAGATTCAATGGCTTTAACAAGAACTAAAGCAGAGAATCCAATCACACTACAGGAAGCTATCATGAGAAGGGACAGTACCTTATTTCCAACAGCTACTATCATGGATAGAATACATCAGATAGATGGTAATCCTAATGAGTATGATGATGTATATGTTGGTGAACTTGAACTAAAGAAAGATGGTAAAGTAGAATTTAAGCCTACAAGTGCACAGCCCATAAGACATTTCCCACACAAAGATAATAAACTTGAAGGGGCTGTTGAGATATTCAAGATGCCTGAACTTGATAGGGATGGCAAACCATTCAATGGTAGATATATTGCATCTCAAGACCCCTATGATGATGATAGTGCAGAGACAATGTCTTTAGGCTCTACTTTCATACTTGACTTATGGACTGACAAGGTTGTTGCAGAATATACAGGTAGACCAATGTTTGCTGATGATTACTATGAGACATCAAGAAGATTGTGTTTATTCTATGGCGCAAGGATGAACTATGAGAACAATAAGAAGGGTCTGTTTGGCTACTTCTCAAAGATGAATTGCCTGTATCTTCTTACAGATACATTGGAGTTCCTTAAGGATAAGGATATGGTTAAAGGGCAACTATATGGCAATAAGGCTAAGGGTACTAATGCTACTACTCCTATTAATGCTTATGCAAGAACTCTTATAAGAAACTGGCTGCTTAAACCAGTAGTAACTATACAGGTTGTTGATGGAGAAGAGCAAGAAGTAACAGTACCAAACCTAATGTTCATCAAGTCTAAGGCTCTACTTCAAGAGCTTGCACAGTGGAACCCTGATGGTAACTTTGACAGGGTATCATCACTTGGTATGTTAATGCTCTTAAGAGAGGATAAGATGATTACTTTAGGTGGTGATGTCTCAAAGACTATCAATCATAATAGAGATAGTGACCTTAGTAATGACAACTTCTTCAAGAAGAACTACGATTCAAGGTTCAAAAAATCAGTAAATTTAGTAAAGAATGTGGCACCAGAAGAGTAATTCACTTAATCCATTGGTTTATTACTGTTCTTTGATTACTTTTGTATCAAATTTAAACATGGAAGACTATGGCAGATAATATAAACTTTCCCAGACAGATGCTTCCTTTCTCTAAGAAAAACAAGCAATGGAGAAAGGAATGTCTTCTGTGGGCAAATCAAAAGACATTCTTCAATTACAGCTTGGTAAGAAAGTCAGTTATTCACAAGAAGATTAACTATGACTTGCTTAATGGCAAGCTACATATGAAGGATTTGGAAATGGTGATTAACCCTGACCACATTGAGGCAGGATATATACCAGACAGATTGCAGCATTATCCTATAATGAATGCAAAACTTAATGTGCTTAGAGGTGAAGAAAGTAAGAGAGTGTTTGACTTCAAGGTAGTTGTAACTAATCCTAATGCTATTTCAGAGATTGAGAATAATAAGAAGGAAGCACTACTTCAATCACTTCAGGAACTTATACAGGATAACTCAATATCTGAAGATGAGTTTAACCAAAAGCTTGAGAAACTGAATGACTATTATACATATGAATGGCAAGACCTTAAGGAAGTAAGGGCTAATCAATTGCTTAATCATTATATTAAGGAACTGAATATACCACTACTATTTAACCAAGGATTCATGGATGCCATGATATGTGGTGAAGAAATTTATCAATGTGATATAGTAGGTGGTGAACCTGTTATTGAGAGGATAAATCCATTAAAGATTAGGGTATTCAAGTCAGGTTATAGCAATAAGATTGAGGATGCAGACATAATTATCCTTGAGGATTACTGGTCTCCGGGCAGAGTAATTGACACATACTATGATGTTCTTACTAAGAGAGACATAGAATATATAGAGGAAATGCCTGACCATGTAGGTCAAGCTGCTACAGATAGCATGGATAACATAGATGAAAGGTATGGATTTATCAACACTGATATGCTTACTGATGAAGTAACTGTAGGTGCTGGTAATTACTACTTTGACCCTGCTAACCTGTTTGGTGAATCCATATCAAATTCTCTTATGCCTTATGACTTGGCAGGTAACCTTAGAGTACTAAGAATGTACTGGAAGTCTAAGAGAGCAATTCTTAAGGTTAAATCTTATGACCCAGAGACAGGAGAAGAGGTATATAACTTCTATCCTGAAAACTATGTAGTTGACAAGGATAATGGTGAAGAATCACAGAGGTTCTGGATAAATGAAGCATGGGAAGGCACTATGATTGGTGACCAACATGATGGTATATTTGTCAATATGAGACCTAGATTGATTCAATATAACAGACTAAGTAATCCTTCAAGATGCCACTTTGGTATTGTAGGTTCAGTATATAACCTTAATGATAGCAGACCTTTCTCATTAGTTGATATGATGAAGCCATATAATTACTTATATGATGCTATTCATGACAGGTTGAATAAGGCTATTGCTGCTAACTGGGGTAGCATCCTTGAACTTGACCTCGCTAAGGTTCCAAGAGACTGGGATGTTGAGAAATGGATATACTTTGCAAAGACTAATCATATTGCTGTAACAGACTCCTTCAAGGAAGGTACTATTGGTGCTTCAACAGGTAAACTTGCAGGTGGTATGAATAATGCTTCAAAGGGTATTATTGAAACCAATATGGGTAACTACATACAGCAACAGATTAACTTGCTTGAGTTCATCAAGATGGAAATGAGTGAAGTTGCTGGTATTAGTCCTCAAAGAGAGGGTCAGATTAGTAATAGGGAAACTGTAGGTGGTGTAGAAAGAGCTACCTTACAATCAAGTCATATTACTGAATGGTTATTCACTATTCATGATGACGTCAAGAAGAGAGCACTTGAGTGCTTTCTTGAGACAGCCAAGATAGCTCTTAGAGGTAGAAGCATGAAGTTCCAATACATCTTGTCTGATACTTCAATGAGAGTAATGGAAATTGAAGGTGATGAATTTGCAGAAGCAGATTATGGACTGATTGTTGATAACAGTAATGGTACTCAAGAACTTCAATCCAAACTTGATACTCTTGCACAGGCAGCACTTCAAACACAGACTCTTTCATTCTCCACTATTACCAAACTATATACTTCAAGCAGCTTAGCTGAAAAGCAAAGATTGATTGAGAAGGACGAAAAGGAAATAAGAGAAAGGCAAGCTCAAGCACAGCAGCAGGAACTTGAAGCTCAACAGCAAGCAGCTCAAATGCAACTGGAGCAAAAGCAAGCTGAACTTCAAATGAAGGATGCACAGAATGTAAGGGATAATGAGACTAAGATTCAAGTTGCTCTTATAGGTGCACAAGCTAAGGCTACTGATATTGGAGAAGATGGTATTGCACCAGATGGATTCACTGAAGAAGCAAGAGCTAACCTTGAAGAGAAGATAAGGCAGTTTGATGAAAAGATGAAGCTTGAAAGAGATAAATTGAAGCATCAGAAGTCTAAGGATGAAGAGGATGCAGATATTAAGAGAGCAGCACTTAGGAAAAGAACTAATACAACAAGTAAATAATTATGAGACACTTTAATTCAATTATAGAACAACCTACTCCTCCAGCAACCAATGCAATTTGGTTGCATGGGAGTACAGCCAAGTACTTCACTAATGGTAAATGGATTACTATTGGTGATACAGGTGAAGTAAGCTGGAATGATATTACAGACAAACCAGCAGAGTTTTACACATTGCCTACTGCTACAACTACTACTTTAGGTGGTGTAAAGAGAGCAAGTGGAGTAGCTGCACTTGCAGCTGATGCTGAATTAACTACTGTGGTAAGTACTATCAATGACATACTAAATAAGTTAAAGACAGCAGGTATAATGGTTAATAACTAAACAACATGAGAAGATTTAATACTATAATAGAATCAGCCAACCCTCCCGGTATAAATCAACTATGGATTGATAAGAAGAAGCTAAGATACTTCACAGAAGGCAAATGGCATTTACTAGGTGATGGTGGAAGTAATCCACCTGAAATCAGTGACCATGATACTTGGATTATTGATGGAGAAGATACCGGTAAACCCACAAGAGGAAAAGAAGGTAGTAAGGGAGATAATGGTCTCACACCATTTATAGGTACTAATAAACACTGGTGGATAGGAACTACTGATACTGGTGTTGTTGCAGAAGGAACTGATGGTATAGATGGTGATAATGGATTAACTCCTCAACTTAGAGTAACTGATGATGCTGTTGAATATAGTTATGATGGTGTTAAATGGATAGAGTTAATACCTAAGAGTGATTTTGCTGTTAACAATGAAATTACCAATAGTCCTGATGAAGAGGACTTAACATCTATAAATGATAAGCTCAAACTAAAAAATAAAACTTACTCACCAGCTGAATTTAGTGGACTTGGAAGAATATATCTTAGGAAAAACATAATAGGAAATAAGAACATACTTACTCAAGACATGATTAATACTGGTAATACTATATATATTATTCAGTATGATTATGATTTGAATGGTTCTAGTATTAATATTCCTGACAATTGTGTGCTAAAATTTGAAGGAGGCACTTTATCTAATGGTACAATTACATTTAATAAAACTCATATTACTGACGGTAAATTTATCAATGTTATTCCACTTGGAAATATTAATAATACAATAGCTTATGCTAAATGGTTTGAATCAGAAGATGATACAAAAGTTATACATTGGTTATTTACAATTGCTGCTAATAATGTTCAAATAGAACTTGAAAATAAAACTTATAATATAGATACTACTAATCCTGATGGATATGATAATGGGTTTATCAAAATAGATAATTGTAATTCTTTTATAGTTAATGGTAATGGTGCTAAAATATATGATATAATAGAATATGATACCATAGCTGATAAACTATATGAATTTATTTGTTTTACTAATTGTTCACATGTAAATATTAATAATATTACATATGAATGGAAATATGAAGCCGAAATAGTAGATAAAGTTAAAGGTATAATATTTATTAGAACTTTAGGCGAATGTAAAAACTTTTATCTTAATTTTGAAGTAATAAATGTAGGTAGAGGACTTTATAGTGGAAATTTTAGTAATACTAATATAGGTAGAGGATTTTGTGATTCTATTGTTAAAGTAAAAGCTACTAAAGTTGGATATCCTATAGCTATAGAAATTGGTGATAATAATGATTTATTTAGTACTTATGAAAATGTTCATAGAGGAAATTATTATTGTGGATTATCTAATAGTAAAGTTCATGTTAAAGGTAAAAATCCAGTTGGAACATCTTGTCATGTTTTATTAAGTGATGGTGCTACTACTACGGATTATCTTCATTGTAAAAATGTTGATATTATTGTAGAAGATACTGGTTCTACAAATAAGAATATTTTTTGTGTATTAGTTCAAACTTATTCATCTACTGTTGCACCTCATTTAGCGGGTAGAACTGAAAATTATAATATATCATTTAATGCTAAAGTATTTGTTCCAGAGCATACAACTTCTGTTGTTGAACCTGTTGCTTGGGTAGGTGCTAATGAACATAGAGAAAATGTTAATTTCAATATGGATATTACTATATTATCTAATAATGAAAATAATAGATTTGTTCGTTTAGACCACGATAATTATAGACCTATTGCTACTATTACAGGATATATAAAATATATAACTAATTCTTTTATTGGAATATTAAAAGAAGATGAAAGGCTTGATTTTTATGATGTAAAAGGAGAAGAACTTAGAATTTGGTTTGCAAGTTCAGAAAATAAACAAGGTATTGTTAGATTTATAGATTGTAACAATTCTGCGTTTTTAGCTGCTGATAGTAATTATAAAGTTTATCCTACTGTTTATAAATATAATTCTAAAGTTAGATATGGTACTAATCAACTAATTGATGTTATTAATGAAGAGGCTCCTACTACATTAGATGGACTTAATATTAATTCAACAGCTAATCAAATAATTATTAAAAGTAATACTGATAATACTTATATTAATCTTTCTGGAATCATATTAGGTAACTTTCAATCAGTAGATATTATATTTATTCCAACTGTTGATACTACTATATCATTTGCTTCTACTATGAAACTCATGGGTGGGATAAGGAATTATATGAGATTGAAAGCTGATAAATATTATAATTTTAAACTTATTAGAATAGAAGGTATTTATTGTCTTTTTGCTCCAATATATGATACAGATATTGCTAATATAGGAACTACAACTAATAGACCAGCTTTAACAAATAAAGATGTAGGATTTATTTATTGGGATACTACTCTTAATAAACCTTTCTGGTGGAATGGTTCTGCTTGGATTACTTATCCTGATAGTAGTGGTTCTACTATGGCTGCTCTTACTTTCACAGGTGCAGTAAAAGCTACTTATAATGGTTCTACTCCTGTAACAGTTAATATACCAACAGGTGGTGGTGGAACTACAAATTATGAGGACTTATCAAATAAACCAAAGATTGGAGATGTAGAATTAGTTGGTACTAAAACATTAGTACAACTAGGTATTCAACCAGCAGGTGATTATGCCACAGAGACTTATGTAACTGAACAAATAGCTGCTGCTGTTGGTAACATCAATTCAGTGTTAGATACTATAAATGGAGAGGTGATATAATGGGAACAACAGTTGATAAACTAAATAAACTTGCTCAAACTAAGGCTGCTATAAAGGCAGCCATAGAAGCAAAGGGTGTTACAGTTGGTGATGCTGTCTTTGGTGATTATCCAACTAAGATTAGTGTTATTAGTGGTGGTGGTTCTAGTGGAGTTATTGAGGATTATCTTAATGAACAAGGTCTTGGTCATCTGATAAATGATATTTTAAGAGGTGTTCAAAGAAGTGTTAGTGTTCATGATACTTCTAAGAATTTATATCAATTATTAGGAGATAACAATACTGGTGGTATTATGTATGCTAATGGATGTCTTCCACCAAATGACAATCAAGCTATAAATTATCAGAAGTCTTTATTTTCTGTTAGGAATGTAGACTTTAGTAATTGGACATTTACACAAAGTAATGGTAGAGCATTTGCATTTAATAATAACCTATCTGATTTTAGTGGAGTAAGTACTGCTGCTTCAGGAGATGGTATTACTGATTTCAGTAAAGTAACTAATGCTCAAATGATGTTTTCTGCTTCCATGTTATTAGATTTAAAAGTGTATCTACCTATTACTACAAATATAGATTCTCTAGTTAGTGATTGTAGTTATATTAAAACTTGCACCGTTAAGACTTTAGGACAAACTATTACTTCTACTTATACATTCAACAGATGTTATGAACTTGAGGAGGTTACACTTATTAATGAATTAAAAACAACCACTTTACAAGGATTTGCATCTTCATGTAATAAGCTTAATAAGATTAATGGTATTATTAATATTGAAGGTGTTACCAATACTAATCAATTCTTAGATGGTAATGGTGCTAAGAATATCACAGAGGTTTGGATAAAGAATCTTGATACTAGTATTAATATTGTTAGCCCTAATATAACCAAGGAATGTGTGTTATACATGTTCAATAATGCTACTACTGTGACAGGTACACATATTATATCTTTAAACACAACAGTATATAATTCCCTTACTTCTGATGAGATTGCTATTGCCACTGGTAAAGGCTTTACTGTGAGGGGAGGGGCTAATTAATAAATTATGAAATGGACAATAAGTTTAATACTAATATTGATGTTAGGTGCAGGTTACCTGCTATACACCAATAAACAGTTGAGAGAAAAGTATAATACCTCTGTTGAGAATGTTAAGGCATATGATGCTCAACTAGGTGGACTAAAGGATGATAATAGAGTCTTCAAACTAACTGTAGAACAGTTGAATTACTTCAATGATTCTATTGTCAAGAAGCTGAATGAATCCAGAAAGGAGTTAGGAATCAAAGATAAGCATATTCAACAGTTACAATATGAGTTACTTACAGCAAGTAAGGCTGATACTTTGGATTTAAAAGATACTATCTTTGTGAATAATTTCAAGCTGGATACCATAGTTGGAGACAAATGGGTTAAGACTCACTTGCATATGAAGTATCCTAGTACCATAGCATTAAAACCAGAGGTTACATTGGAGAGACATACCTTTATAAATGGTAAAAGGGAGACTGTGAATCCACCTAAGAAGTTCTTCTTATTTAGATGGTTTCAGAGAAAGCACACTGTAGTAGAAGTTACCACTAGGGAGTTGAATCCTTATGTAGAAGAAAAGATACAAAAGTATATACAAATAATAGATTAAAATGAAAGTACTTAATAATTTTATTAGTAGAATAGGCAGTGACAAGATACTACACTACCTAGTTGGCGCATGGTTAATAGCATTGGCTCAACCTTATGGTGCCTTATGTATGGGTATAGTATTTACAGTATTTTTAATTCTCAGTTTGTACAAGGAGTATAGATTAGATACTGAACCTGACTTAGTGGATGTTGCTTATTATGTTGGTGGAAGTCTCACTTCTGCCATTAGTTACATTATCAGTTTATTGATATAATGTTATGATAGATATGGGTATAATAATTACAGGTGCCATAGGACTACTAACTACTTTAATTAGTGGTTGGACTTCATGGTTTTTTGCTAGAAAAAAATACAACAGTGAGGTAGATGGCAACCTGATAGCTAACATGAAGGAGTCATTGGAGTTCTATAAACAGTTATCTGATGATAATAAGAAAAGACTAGATGAAGCTCTTAAGAGAAGTGATTATCTTGAAGAAGAAGTTAAAGAACTTAGGAAGCAAGTACTTAACCTAATGACAGTAATGTGTACAGATTTGAGTTGTCAATTAAGAAAAGGTGATTATAAGGTAATGTTAGAAAATGGAACTAGTATTAAAGAGAACATTTAAAGGACCTAATTATACTATAGGTCAACTCTATGTTAATGGAGTGTATGAATGTGATACCCTTGAGGATACTGATAGGGGACTTACAAGTGATATGACTGTACAGGAAATAGCAGCTAAAAAGCTGTATGGAGAGACAGCAATACCTACAGGTACTTACAAGATTGATATGAACACAGTTAGTCCTAAGTTTAAGGACAGGTCATGGGCTAAATTCTGTGGGGGTAAATTACCTAGACTTCTTGAGGTTAAAGGTTATTCAGGAGTATTAATTCATGTAGGAAATAAGCCAGCTGATACTCTAGGCTGTATCTTAGTAGGTGACAATAAGATTAAGGGACAGGTAATCAACTCAACATCTACCTTTCAGCAACTATATCATTTGATGCTTAGAGCTAGTGTAAGAGGTGAATCATTAACAATTAAAATAGAGTAACTGTATGGGAAGGGCTAAACCAAGAAACGGTACTGCTGGTGCCAAGAAAACTAAGAAGAGCAAGTGATGAATAAGAGGATGTACAAGTTAGAACTTATATGTGTGAAGTATGTACCAATACTAATTGCATTAATAACTTTAATAGATGTTATATTGTACTACTTTGATATTGACTTTGAGTTGATAAATTATATAGCTGGTACATCTTTTCTCACTATGATACCTATGTATATTTCTAGTTATGTATATAAATTTTGTGAATATCATAGAATGTTTCTGCATTATATTGTGGTAAACAAAGTAGTAATGATGATAGACTTATACATAGGTATCCCACTTGGAGACTTTATGTTGTTGGTGTTATATTTAATAATAGCAGGTATCTTTGCATTTCTAGCATTGTATTTGCATCAAAAGTATGGGGGAAGAAAGAATGATTGAACTGATTAAGAAGTATTTATTGAAGTTAGTAGATGATATTGATGCTGGTAATTCTAATATCAGTGACAGTGAAGCTATTGAGTTAGTTGATACATTGAAGAGATTGACTGATAAGGAGAAGAGAATGAGTAAATATGCTGCTTGCAGGTACTTAAATATGAGTAGAGCTACATTTGATAACTATGTCAGAACTGGCAAATTGCCTAAAGGAAAACATGAAATAGGTTTCAAAGAATTGAGTTATAGCAAGAAGGACTTGGATGAGTTCATAAAGAAGTATAAACAAGGTTGAAATGTGAGGTTGATATGATAACAAAGAAGAACATGATAATACCCATATTTGATTATAAGCTGACTGTGCTTATATTTGATAAATGGGAAGAGTTAAGTGGTATAATACCTGATGAAGAAATTGATGTTGCAGCTAGGGCTATTACTATAAGCAAGCATGGTGCATCACTGGTTGCAGTGAATGCTAAATGTGGAAGTAGTATAGTACATGAAGCTGAACATATAAAGAATAACTTATGGATACACATAGGTTATAATCCACAGAAAGATAATGATGAGGTAGATGCTTACTTAGTTGCATACATCTACAACAAGATAGTTGATGTATATTATAAGCACCTTGGTAGTAAAGGTGCACTTGCAAGGGATACTTAAGATGGAAGAGATTTGGAAAGATGTAATAGGATATGAGGGTTTATATAAGGTAAGTAATCTAGGAAGAGTTAGGTCACTTAATAGAAATGTAACTGACAAAAATGGCACAAGTTATACTTTAATTGGAACTATATTGAAGCAAAATAAGTGTGGTGATTACTTAAGAGTTAGTTTATGGAAAGATGGTATTATAAAAGGAAAGCTTGTAGAACATCAGGATGGCTACTATGGACCTAACAAAAGGGACATAAATGGTAAGGCAAATGCTGGTCTTACATTAGGTATCATTGGTACTGCACTAGGTGCATGGGCTTTATTTGGTAACAGAAGAGCTAGTGCCTTTGGTGGTTTATCAGGTGGTGGTGGTTCTACCAACATCAATGTTAATGGTATTGAAGGAATGTCTAATGGTCTGAATGCTCCTACTGCTTTCCAAGCATGGGAAAAAGGCTGTGAGGATACACTTGCACTACAAAGTGGTCTGTACAATTGGGCTTTGACTCAACAAAACCAAAGATTCCAAGACAGACAGACTCTTAACAATGAGCTGTTTGGTGTTTACAAGAGTCAAGTAGATGCTGACTTTGGTCTGTATAAGAGCACCAGAGATGGTTTTGACATCTTGAATGCTAAGCAACAACAAGATGCTTTCAATCTGTACAAGTCTCAAAGAGATGCTGATGACAGTATCATGAAGGAACTGTCAGACCTTAAGGCTCAAGTAGCTATTAATTCAGCTATCAGACCTTATCAGGATAAACTTATCCAATGTGAAATTGATAGAGCATTCACTGCTGGTATCAACTATACAGACAGAAAGACTTGTAATGTTATCTATGGTCAGGTTTGTTTACCTAATGAACCTACTATTACTGGTTATGTAGGAGCAAATCAGTGTGGTTGCCCTAGGGTAATACCTGCTGCTACACCTGCAACATAAGTATATGAGGGGGGTATATCCCCCTCACTTTTTAAACACTAACTCTTATATGTTATGATACCAATTAATCAGGTGATATTAGGTGGTGGAGACCCACTACTAGGTACTAATGTTGGCACTAGTATAGATGAACAACTACAGCTATTGGAGAGACAGAAACAAGTACTTGAAACTGCAAGACAACAAAGACAACAACAGCAGTTACCTGTACAGCAACCTGTCCAACAAAGGCTAATCTGGGATGAAATAGATGCAGAAATTGAACCTATGACAAATGAACAGAAGAATATGTTGTTTCAGGATGAGGACTATGTAGACATATATAATAAACTACAAGGTCTTGTGCAAGCTGAAATCCTTAGTCTGGTTAAGGCAAGGATTGAGAATATCCAAGAGGGTAAGGAACTACTATCACAACAGTTGAAGATAGTAAAGAAACTTAAGGGAAAGATTATAGATACTACTAATAGGGAAATGTTCAGAAAGTTCAGGGAGTTCAGTAAACAGAATCCTACTGTGACTTATGAAGAATTTGTTAAAGCTAATATGTGATTATGATAACTATACCTCAACTAAAGGAAAGATTACAGT
>ULVJ01015952.1_pt1 | contig 68333 bp, 48 predicted proteins | sample 1959361 | NCBI WGS metagenome assembly ULVJ01 (sample SAMEA4835784, study PRJEB28245) | human gut metagenome | biome: gut microbiome; material: fecal sample | place: Denmark | collected 2008
TTTAGCCGTGTACTCAATGAATATGTCGGTACGGAAGCTATTCCGCTTGTCGATATTCTTCGTGATGATCGTCCAGTAGGGGAGTGCCTGGCTGAGGTATTAAAAGAAGCGGCGCGCAGATATAGCCAAAACGGCGGCTGCGCTGGCTGTATGGTTCTTGAAGGCATTCATAGTCATGATCCACAAGCGCGTGATATTGCCGTTCAATATTATCACGCCGCAGAAACGGCCATTTATGACTATATCGCCAGGCGGCATCCACAAAGCGCACAATGTGTGACTGATTTTATGAGTACCGTGATGTCAGGGCTTTCTGCGAAGGCACGAGAGGGGCACTCCCTCGAACAACTCTGTGCAACAGCTGCACTGGCGGGGGGAGCGATAAAAACTATTCTCAAGGAGTGATGCGGGCCTTGACCCGAAAGGCGGGAACGCGCCTGCCGATAAGTTGTGATAAGACAATAAATCACGCGTTAAGGCTAGCGGAATTGATCATCTTTTCGTATAACGATAGAAATGAAACGTTGTTTTAATTAAGGAGTGGAAAAGATGATCATCGGAAATATTCATAATCTTCAGCCGTGGCTACCCCAGGAGTTACGCCAGGCGATTGAGCATATCAAAGCACACGTTACGGTAGAAACGCCAAAGGGCAAGCACGATATCGAAGGCAATCGTCTGTTTTATCTTATCTCGGAAGATATGACCGAGCCGTACGAAGCTCGCCGTGCGGAGTATCATGCCCGCTATCTCGACATTCAGATTGTGTTAAAAGGTCAGGAAGGCATGACCTTCAGCACGCAACCTGCAGGCACGCCGGATACCGACTGGTTAGCTGATAAAGACATCGCATTTTTGCCGGAAGGCGTTGATGAGAAAACAGTTATCCTTAATGAAGGTGATTTTGTTGTGTTTTATCCGGGGGAAGTGCATAAACCGCTGTGCGCAGTGGGCGCGCCAGCCCAGGTTCGCAAAGCAGTAGTGAAGATGCTGATGGCGTGATGACTTTTCGCCGTAAATAACTCCAGGTTTACGGCGAGTTTGTGAAAAGAGCGTTTTTTGATATTTTTTTGTGAGTAGAATTTGTAATGCTTAGACGTTCTTATTAACTCAAGGAGTCCGTCATGAGCAAAATATCAGGTTGGAATTTTTCTCAAAACATTACATCAGCCGACAATTGTAAACAAAAAAATGAAGACTTAGATACCTGGTATGTGGGAATGAATGATTTTGCCCGAATTGCCGGAGGGCAGAATAGCAGAAGCAATATTCTTTCTCCCAGAGCATTTTTGGAGTTTTTGGCTAAGATGTTTACCCTGGGTTATGTGGATTTTAGCAAACGCTCCAACGAAGCGGGTAGAAATATGATGGCTCATATTAAGTCCTCATCTTATATCAAAAATAATGATGGTAGTGAGATAATGAAGTTTGTTATGAATAATCCTGAAGGGGAGCGAGCGGATTTATCTAAGGTGGAAATAGAAATTACACTTGCCTCAGCTTTTAATAATGGGATTCGTGAAGGACATACAGTCATTATATTTCCACAACCTGATGGTTCGACTAATCGTTATGAAGGGAAGTCCTTTGAAAGAAAAGATGAGAGTTCATTACACCTGATTACTAACAAGATTCTGGCGTGTTACCAACGCGAAGCTAACAAGGAAATAGCTCGTCTATTAAATATTTCGCAGGAGTTAAATAATTCTCAGGACTTGAATAACTCGCAGGTGAGTTGTAAAGATTCAGTTGATTCTACGATTACGGATTTATTAGAAAAACCATTGAATAATGCATTATTAGCAATAAGGAAAGAACATCTGCTATTAATGCCTTATGTATGTAATGAATCGATTTCATACTTGCTTGGTGAAAAAGGGATACTGAAAGAAATAGATGACCTTAACGCAGTAAATAATTATCTTCTTAATAATAAGAAAGCTACTGACAATGAAATTAATGACATCAAAGTTAACCTGTCTCATATTCTTATTGCTTCCTTAGATGATGCAAAAGTTAACCTTACACCGGTCATCGATTCGATTCTGGAGATTTTTTTAAAATTCCCATATATTAATGATGTAAGAATACTGGATTGGTGTTTTAATAAAAGAATGCAATATTTTGGTGATTCTGAAAAGATAAAGTATGCATGCTCCGTGATAAATCATATTGATTTTAGCCGCGATCAATCTAAAGATTTTAGCTGCGATCAATCTAAAATTAAAATAGCTGAGACCTTATTTTTCAATCTCGATAAAGAACACTATAAAAATAGCCGTAAATTACAGGAATTGATTTGGGATAAGTTGGTTGCATATGTCAATGATTTTAACTTAAGCAATCAAGAAAAATCACGCTTAATACTAAGGTTATTTGATGATGTTAAGTTGCTATTTAATGAAGTGCCTGTCAGCATTTTAGTAAATGATATTTTTTTTGAAGGATTTTTTCATGAAGCAACCTGATTTTGCTAAGTGGTATTTCTATCAATTACTTAAAGATTATGAGGGCGAACAGCTGTATCTTAATGAGTTAGGATATGTTTATGGTAATGAAGAAAAAACAAATGAAATTGTAAAAAACAATCCGGGTTATGTCGTTAAGATTTTTGAAGAAAAGATGGTTAATGAATTAAAAATTAGAACAAGAATGATGAAAATCCTCCGGAAGATTTACGTATAGCAATAGAAAAATATGGATGGAATAATTGAACTATTACTGCATAAAATAATGTGATGCCGGGATGTTTTTGTATTTCCCGGCATCTTTATAGCGATATCAATTATTTACTGAGCGTCGCGACCATCACCGCTTTGATGGTATGCATGCGGTTTTCCGCCTGATCAAAAACAATGCTGGCGGCAGATTCGAAGACCTCATCAGTCACTTCCATTCCGCCATGTAGGCCAAACTCTTCCGCCATTTTCTTACCAAGCGTCGTCTGGTCGTCATGAAACGCGGGCAGGCAGTGGAGGAATTTGACCTCCGGGTTACCGGTCAACTGCATCATCTTGCTGTTCACCTGATAATCACGCAGTAATGCAATCCGTTCTGCCCATTTCTCTTTTGCTTCCCCCATCGACACCCATACATCGGTATAGATAAAGTCAGCACCTTCAACTCCTTTGGCTACATCTTCCGTCAGCGTAATATTCCCGCCATTTTGCTGTGCCAGGGTGCGGCATTCCGTAACCAGCGCAGCTTCCGGCCAGCATGCCTGTGGCGCGACCAGACGCAAATCCAGACCGGTAAGCGCCGCAGCTTCGAGCATCGAATTGCCCATGTTGTTACGTGCGTCACCTGCATAGACCAGCGTCATTTCGTTGAACGCTTTACCGGGCAAATGCTCTTGCATGGTGAGGAGATCCGCCAGCAACTGCGTGGGGTGAAACTCATTGGTCAGGCCGTTCCATACCGGCACGCCAGCGTATTCCGCCAGTGTTTCGACAATCTCCTGACCATAGCCGCGATACTGAATACCGTCATACATGCGACCCAGCACGCGGGCAGTGTCTTTAATCGACTCTTTATGACCAATCTGACTGCCGCTTGGGCCGAGATAAGTAACGCGAGCACCCTGGTCATATGCGGCAACTTCGAAAGAGCATCGGGTACGGGTCGAGTCTTTTTCGAAGATGAGCGCGATGTTTTTACCAGTGAGTTTGGCTTCTTCTTTGCCGCTTTTCTTATCGGCTTTCAGCTTCGCGGCTAACTGCAGCAGGCTGTTGAGTTCAGCTGGCGTGAAATCGAGTAATTTCAGGAAATGCTTATGATAAAACCCGGACATAGATCCCTCCTGTGGCTAACGCCTTAATGAATTAAAATTCAATTTATATGGATGATTATTCATTTGCAAGTCTAAAGCATAAATCTTTGTCACAAAGGTGGAGGCAATGTCAGTGGTGTGTGACAATAAGAGTATCGGCAGGACATTAAGAGGAATGAGCCATGGCAAACCCGGAACAACTGGAAGAACAGCGTGAAGAAACACGTTTGATTATTGAAGAATTACTGGAAGATGGCAGCGATCCGGACGCGCTGTACACCATCGAACACCATCTTTCCGCAGACGATCTGGAAACCCTGGAAAAAGCAGCAGTTGAAGCGTTTAAACTCGGTTACGAAGTGACCGATCCAGAAGAGCTGGAAGTTGAAGATGGTGATATCGTGATTTGCTGCGACATCCTCAGCGAGTGCGCGTTGAATGCCGATCTGATCGATGCCCAGGTTGAACAACTGATGACGCTGGCGGAGAAATTTGACGTTGAGTACGACGGTTGGGGCACTTACTTTGAAGATCCCAATGGCGAAGACGGCGACGATGAAGATTTTGTCGATGAAGACGATGACGGGGTTCGCCACTAATTAATTGATTAAAATGCCCGATAGCACACACTAGCGGGCATTTTTTTAGAGTTCGCGTAGCATCCGCACTTCACAATCTACATGGCCCGTGCAGCCAAGTGCATAGTCGATATGTTGAAAACCTAAATGTTCATACAAACCAATCGCTTCTTTCAAAAAAGCGGTCGTTTCCAGATAGCAGCGTTTGAAGCCCATCTCTCGTGCCTGCTCCATCGCCATTAAGGCCAGTTTTTTCGCCAGCCCTTTACCGCGAATAGCCGGAAGAAAATACATCTTCTGCAGTTCGCAAATGTCCGACTCACTCCCGGTTAATGGCGCAATCCCACCGCCGCCGACCACTTCACCATCGTACTCAACCACCCAATATGCATGACCCGGCTGACTATACACTTGATACAACTCGTCCAGGTTCGGATCGGCGACGGTGTAGCCTTTATCAGCGGTAAGACCGTATTCGGCGGATACCTGACGAATGACGCGGGCGATGGCGGGATTATCCTGCTGCGTCAGGCGACGCATTACAGGTGATTGCGGCGCAATGTTATTCATAGTTTAACCCAATAAAAATAAAGTAATTATACATTTGTTTAATACCACTCTCTTCTTACGTGCGCAAGCGACTTATAAAGTAATAAAGTTTTTGCCAGCCTATTACTGATAAGAGTATTGTAACGTGGCAGAACATTTTACTGTCTGTATATATAAATTATATCAATGGATTTTTTAATTCAGGGAATTTTTATGGCTCAAGTTATTAATGAAATGGATGTTCCGTCCCATTCGTTTGTTTTTCATGGTACAGGTGAGAGATATTTTCTTATTTGTGTGGTGAATGTGTTGTTAACGATTATAACGCTAGGTATCTATTTGCCATGGGCATTAATGAAATGTAAGCGTTATCTCTATGCTAATATGGAAGTTAACGGACAACGATTTTCTTATGGAATTACTGGTGGGAATGTTTTTGTTAGTTGTCTTGTTTTTGTTTTTTGCTATTTCGCAATCTTAATGACAGTGTCAGCAGATATGCCACTTGTTGGCTGTGTTTTGACTTTGTTACTGTTGGTTTTGCTTATATTTATGGCAGCAAAAGGACTGCGTTATCAGGCCTTGATGACCAGTCTCAACGGCGTAAGATTTAGTTTTAATTGCTCTATGAAAGGGTTCTGGTGGGTAACCTTTTTCTTGCCGATTTTAATGGCCATTGGGATGGGGACTGTTTTCTTTATCTCGACAAAGATGCTACATGCCAATAGTTCAAGTAGTGTTATTATATCTGTGGTTCTGATGGCAATAGTTGGTATTGTTTCCATTGGTATTTTTAATGGTACTTTATATAGCCTGGTAATGAGTTTTCTCTGGAGCAATACCAGTTTCGGTATACATCGTTTCAAGGTGAAATTAGATACTACGTATTGTATAAAATATGCCATTCTCGCATTTTTAGCTTTATTACCTTTTCTCGCTGTTGCTGGTTATATTATCATCGATCAAATATTAAATGCGTATGATAGTTCTGTGTATGCAAATGATGATATTGAGAATTTACAGCAATTTATGGAAATGCAACGTAAAATGATAATCGCGCAGTTAATCTATTATTTTGGGATTGCTGTTAGCACCAGTTATTTAACGGTGTCGTTGCGAAATCATTTTATGAGCAACCTGTCACTGAATGATGGGCGTATTCGTTTTCGCTCAACTTTAACGTACCACGGTATGCTTTATCGCATGTGTGCGTTGGTGGTGATATCCGGGATTACGGGCGGTCTGGCTTATCCACTGCTGAAAATATGGATGATTGACTGGCAGGCAAAAAATACGTATTTGCTGGGCGATTTGGATGACCTTCCTTTAATCAATAAAGAAGAACAACCAGATAAAGGCTTCTTAGCCAGGATTTCACGGGGAATTATGCCTTCTTTACCATTTCTGTAAGAGATAAAAAGGCCGGAGCATGCTCCGGCCTTCGTTTTCATTACTGTGTTTTGATTACAGCGCGGCGATAACAGCCTGCTGTTCAATCAGCTTCGCTTTCGCTTCTGCATAGCCTTCCAGCTTTTCACGCTCTTTCGCGATGACCGCTTCCGGTGCGCGGGCGACAAAGCCTTCATTCGCCAGCTTGTTCTCGATACGGCTGATTTCGCCTTCGATCTTCGCCACTTCTTTCGCCAGACGCGCCAGCTCATCTTCTTTGTTGATGAGGCCAGCCATCGGGATCAGCAGCTCTGCGCCGTCGATGATCTTAGTAACGGAAACCGGACCTTTGTCATCGGCAGGCAGCACGGTGATGCTTTCCAGACGCGCCAGCGTTTGCAGGAAGCCACGGTTTTCATTTACGCGACGTTCTGCATCCGCGCTGCAACCACGCAGTAGCAGCTCCAGCGGTTTGCCCGGCGCGATGTTCATTTCTGCACGGATGTTACGTACCGCAACGATCGCCTGCTTCAGCCACTCTGTGTCGGCCAGTGCGGCTTCATCAACCTGAGATGCATCGTACTGCGGGAACGGCTGCAGCATGATGGTGTCGGCAGTGATACCGCAAAGTACTTTCACACGCTGCCAGATGGTTTCGGTGATGAACGGAATGATCGGATGCGCGAGGCGCAGCAGACCTTCCAGCACGGTCACCAGCGTATGGCGAGTACCGCGCAGTTCGGCTTCGGTGCCACCGTTCATTACCGGCTTAGTCAGTTCCAGATACCAGTCACAGAACTGGTTCCAGGTGAACTCATACAGAATGCCTGCGGCGATATCGAAGCGGAAGCTGTCCAGCGCTTCGCGGTACGCTTTGATGGTCTGGTTGAACTCCGCCAGAATCCAGCGATCCGCCAGCGACAGCGTCATTTCGCCGCCGTTGAAGCCGCAATCCTGACCTTCTGTGTTCATCAGCACAAAGCGGCTGGCGTTCCACAGCTTGTTACAGAAGTTACGGTAACCTTCCAGGCGTTTCATATCCCAGTTGATATCGCGACCGGTAGAAGCCAGCGCCGCCAGGGTGAAGCGCAGCGCGTCAGTACCGTGCGGTTCAATACCGTTCGGGAACTGCTTCTCGGTGCGCTTACGGATTTTGTCCGCCAGCTGTGGCTGCATCATATTGCCGGTGCGTTTTTCCAGCAGTTCTGGCAGCGAAATACCGTCAACCATATCCAGTGGGTCAATAACGTTACCCTTGGATTTGGACATCTTCTGGCCTTCGTCGTCACGAATCAGGCCGGTCATGTAAACAGTGTGGAACGGCACCTGCGGTTTGCCATTTTCATCTTTGATGAAGTGCATGGTCATCATGATCATGCGGGCAATCCAGAAGAAGATGATGTCGAAACCAGATACCATCACGCTGGTTGGGTGGAACTGACGCAGGGCGTCGGTATTTTCCGGCCAGCCAAGGGTAGAGAAGGTCCACAGCGCAGAAGAGAACCAGGTGTCGAGAACGTCTTCGTCCTGACGCAGGACAACATCAGCACCGAGGTTATTTTCTTTACGCACTTCGTCTTCGTTGCGGCCAACATAAACGTTACCCGCTTCGTCATACCATGCCGGGATACGGTGACCCCACCACAACTGACGAGAGATACACCAGTCCTGAATATCGCGCATCCAGGAGAAGTACATGTTTTCGTACTGCTTCGGTACGAACTGAATGTCGCCGTTCTCAACCGCTTCAACTGCCGGTTTCGCCAGGACATCGGCACGCACGTACCACTGGTCGGTCAGCATCGGTTCGATGACCACGCCACCACGGTCGCCATAAGGAACGGTCAGGTCATGTGGTTTAATTTCTTCCAGCAGGCCGAGTGCGTCAACCGCAGCAACGACCGCTTTACGTGCAGCAAAACGCTCCAGTTTCTGGAATTCTGCGGGGATCTCGCTGGAATAAACGTCAGATTCGTTACCTTTGGTATCGAACACCTGGGCACTTTCACGGATATCGCCGTCAAAGGTCAGGATGTTGATCATCGGCAGGGCGTGACGTTTACCGACTTCATAGTCGTTAAAGTCGTGCGCCGGGGTGATCTTCACGCAGCCGGTGCCTTTTTCCATGTCGGCGTGTTCGTCGCCAACGATCGGAATACGACGGTTAACCAGCGGCAGAATGACATATTTGCCAATCAGATCTTTGTAACGCGGATCTTCCGGGTTAACGGCCACGCCGGTATCGCCCAGCAGGGTTTCCGGACGAGTAGTCGCAACCACCAGATAATCTTTACCATCTGCGGTTTTCGCGCCGTCAGCCAGCGGATAGCGGATGTGCCACATCGAACCTTTCGATTCGCGGTTTTCCACTTCCAGGTCAGAGATAGCGGTGCGCAGTTTCGGATCCCAGTTTACCAGGCGTTTGCCACGGTAAATCAGGTCTTCTTTATACAGACGAACGAAAACTTCTTTCACCGCATTGGACAGGCCTTCGTCCATGGTGAAGCGTTCACGCTCCCAGTCCACGGAGTTGCCGAGACGGCGCATCTGACGGGTAATGGTGCCGCCGGATTCCGCTTTCCATTCCCAGATTTTGTCGATGAAAGCTTCGCGGCCGTAGTCGTGACGGGTTTTACCTTCTTCTGCGGCAATCTTGCGCTCAACGACCATCTGGGTAGCGATCCCTGCGTGGTCAGTACCGACCTGCCACAGGGTGTTTTTGCCCTGCATGCGCTGATAGCGGATCATGGTATCCATGATGGTTTGCTGGAAGGCGTGACCCATATGCAAACTGCCGGTGACGTTCGGCGGCGGGATCATGATGCAGAAACTTTCCTGGCTTTCATCGCCATTAGGCTTAAAGTAGCCCTGCTTTTCCCAGTGCTCGTAAAGCGGCTGTTCGATATCTTGTGGGTTATATGTCTTTTCCATTATTTCCAGGTTGCCGTATTCAGGTTGAAACCAGCCACGCGGTAGGCTTTATAGCGTTCGCGCGCCAGTTGTTTCAGAGAATCTTCATAAGGAACGAAGTCTACCACTTCTGTGAAAGCGGTGGCAAAATCTGCAAAGCTTGTTCGCAGACTAATCAATATATCGCGCGGGCTGCTGCTGCGTTTTTGCGGCCAGGCGATCTCCACCGGCGCACCGCCGCGCGGTCCTTCTCCCGCTAAATTATGCGGAACAAAGCTTTCTGCCGGACGCGCCCACAGGGCTTCATCCAGCCGGTAAGCCTGCTTTTCATCTTCACAGGCGATGAGCACGCGCTTACCACTGCGCCAACGTTCTGCGGCAATTTCACACACCAGCTGCTCAACGGCGCTTAAGCCATCGACGGTGGTGTCATTGTCCAGAAGGTAGAACGTCGCGTTTTTCATAAATGGGGCTTCTTGTGGTGGATTTAAATATTGCTGCATTCCTCACCCTAAAAGATGAGCAATGAATTTCTATTGCGCTCGATCGGTTCCCTCTCCCTTAGGGAGAGGGTTAGGGTGAGGGTAAAACGCAAACTTACTCTTCGCCGTTAAACCCGGCGCGGTTTAACAGGAACTGTGCCAGCAACGCTACCGGACGACCGGTTGCGCCTTTCGCTTTACCAGAACGCCAGGCGGTACCGGCGATATCCAGGTGCGCCCAGTTGTACTTACGGGTAAAGCGTGACAGGAAGCAACCTGCGGTAATCGCCCCACCAGGACGACCGCCAATGTTCGCCATATCGGCAAAATTGGACTCCAGTTGTTCCTGATACTCGTCACCCAGCGGTAAGCGCCATGCGCGGTCACCGGATTGTTCAGACGCGGCAATCAGTTCATGGGCCAGCGGATTGTGGTTCGCCATCAGACCAGTAATGTGATGACCCAGCGCGATCACGCAGGCACCGGTCAGCGTCGCCACGTCAATCACCGCTTCCGGCTCAAAACGCTCAACGTAAGTTAACACGTCGCACAGTACCAGGCGGCCTTCAGCGTCGGTGTTCAGCACTTCAACGGTTTGACCGGACATGGTGGTTAACACATCGCCCGGACGATAGGCACGCCCGCCAGGCATGTTTTCGCAGCCAGCCAGCACGCCGATAACGTTAATCGGCAGTTGTAGCTCCGCGACCATCCGCATCACGCCGTAAACCGCTGCCGCACCGCACATATCGTACTTCATCTCATCCATGCCTTCTGAAGGCTTGATCGAGATACCGCCGGAGTCGAAGGTTAAACCTTTACCCACCAGCACGATTGGGCGTGCATCTTCCGACGCGTTGCCTTTGTACTCAATCACCGACATCAGCGATTCGTTCTGCGAACCCTGACCGACCGCCAGATAGGAATGCATCCCCAGCTCTTTCATCTGTTGTTCGCCGATAACGCGGGTAATGACATTCTTGCTGTAGCTGTCAGCCAGTTGGCGCGCCTGAGAGGCGAGGTAAGCGGCGTTACAGATATTCGGCGGCATATTGCCGAGATCTTTTGCTGCTTTAATCCCGGCGGCAATCGCCAGACCGTGCTGGATCGCGCGCTCACCGCTGGTCAGTTCACGGCGGGTCGGCACGTTGAACACCATTTTACGCAGCGGACGACGCGGTTCGCTCTTGTTCGTTTTCAGCTGATCGAAACTGTAGAGCGTCTCTTTTGCCGTCTCGACAGCCTGACGCACTTTCCAGTAGTTGTTACGGCCTTTAACGTGCAGTTCAGTCAGAAAGCAGACCGCTTCCATTGAGCCAGTATCATTCAGCGTATTAATGGTTTTCTGAATAACCTGCTTGTACTGACGCTCATCCAGCTCACGTTCTTTGCCGCAACCAATAAGGAGAATTCGCTCGGAAAGTACATTCGGAACATGGTGCAGCAACAATGTCTGCCCCGGTTTTCCTTCCAGTTCGCCCCGACGTAGCAGGGCGCTGATGTACCCATCGCTGATTTTATCGAGCTGTTCTGCAATCGGAGAAAGGCGACGTGGTTCGAAGACGCCCACGACGATGCAGGCACTCCGCTGTTTCTCCGGGCTACCGCTTTTTACACTAAACTCCATGCACTACGCTCCTGAATCTTAAAGACAACGGCGGTGGCTACAGATAGAATTGCAAGCTTTCGTAACTCATGTCCGCTGTTGCGATGACTTCGTGTTAATCTTAACGTTATTACGGCATTGGCACGTCAGAACAAAATCTGAGAGGTGAATCCGTTGAGTATAATTATCTTAGCGACGATTTCGACGACTCAAGAGAATAAATGACGTTTAAGCCATGAAACAAGCTAAAATCCTGCAAAAGACGAGTTTTTACGGGCGTATTTAAAGTGATAATCATAAGATATCTGGTGCGGGAGACGCTCAAAAGCCAGCTGGCGATACTCTTCATCTTGCTTTTGATCTTCTTCTGTCAAAAGTTAGTGAGGATCCTCGGCGCAGCGGTTGACGGCGATATTCCGGCGAATCTGGTGCTCTCCCTTCTCGGGTTGGGCGTGCCGGAAATGGCGCAGCTTATCCTGCCATTAAGCCTGTTCCTCGGGCTGCTGATGACGCTGGGCAAACTGTATACCGAAAGTGAAATTACGGTAATGCATGCCTGCGGCCTGAGCAAAGCGGTTCTGGTGAAAGCGGCAATGATCCTTGCGGTATTCACAGCAATCGTCGCGGCGGTTAACGTGATGTGGGCGGGACCGTGGTCATCGCGTCATCAGGATGAAGTGTTAGCAGAAGCGAAAGCGAACCCTGGCATGGCGGCGCTGGCACAGGGGCAATTCCAGCAGGCTACCAACGGCAGTTCGGTGCTGTTTATAGAAAGCGTGGACGGCAGCGATTTTAAAGATGTGTTTCTGGCACAAATTCGCCCCAAAGGAAATGCCCGTCCCTCTGTGGTGGTGGCCGATTCCGGACATTTAACCCAGCAGCGCGATGGCTCTCAGGTCGTCACCCTTAATCAGGGCACTCGTTTTGAAGGCACCGCGCTGTTACGTGATTTCCGCATAACAGACTTCCAGGATTATCAGGCAATTATCGGTCACCAGGCGGTAGCGCTGGACCCGAACGATACCGATCAAATGAGTCTGAGCACGTTGTGGAATACCGATACCCCGCGCGCGCGCGCAGAACTGCACTGGCGTCTCACTCTTATATTCACCGTGTTTATGATGGCGTTAATGGTCGTGCCGCTGAGCGTAGTGAACCCGCGTCAGGGGCGAGTGTTGTCGATGCTTCCGGCCATGCTGCTCTACCTGCTTTTCTTCCTGATCCAAACCTCCCTGAAATCAAACGGCGGCAAGGGTAAGCTGGATCCTACCCTCTGGATGTGGGGCGTTAACCTGATTTATCTGGCGTTGGCGATTGCACTAAATCTCTGGGACACGGTGCCAGTCCGCCGCCTGCGCGCCAGCTTTTCGCGTAAAGGAGCGGTGTGATGCAACCCTTTGGTGTACTTGACCGCTATATCGGTAAAACCATTTTCACCACCATCATGATGACGTTGTTCATGCTGGTGTCGCTCTCCGGCATTATCAAATTTGTCGATCAGTTGAAAAAGGCCGGGCAGGGGAACTATGACGCCATTGGCGCCGGGATGTATACCCTTCTTAGCGTGCCGAAAGATGTGCAAATTTTCTTCCCGATGGCGGCCCTGCTGGGCGCGTTGCTGGGCCTCGGGATGCTGGCGCAGCGCAGCGAACTGGTGGTGATGCAGGCTTCTGGTTTTACCCGTATGCAGGTAGCGTTGTCGGTGATGAAAACCGCCATTCCGCTGGTCTTGCTGACGATGGCGATTGGCGAATGGGTCGCGCCGCAGGGTGAACAGATGGCGCGTAACTACCGTGCGCAGGCGATGTACGGCGGCTCGTTGCTCTCTACCCAGCAAGGCTTATGGGCTAAAGATGGCGACAACTTTGTCTACATTGAGCGGGTAAAAGGTGACGAAGAGTTAGGCGGCATCAGCATTTATTCATTTAACGAGAATCGTCGTCTGCAATCTGTACGCTATGCGTCTTCTGCGAAGTTTGACCCGGAGCATAAAGTCTGGCGTCTGTCGCAGGTGGATGAATCTGACCTGACCAATCCTAAACAGATTACCGGTTCGCAGACCGTGAGCGGTACCTGGAAAACCAACCTCACGCCGGACAAACTGGGCGTGGTGGCGCTGGATCCTGATGCGCTTTCCATCAGCGGTTTGCATAACTACGTGAAGTATCTAAAGTCGAGTGGTCAGGATGCCGGACGTTATCAGCTCAACATGTGGAGTAAAATCTTCCAGCCACTATCTGTTGCAGTGATGATGCTGATGGCGCTGTCGTTCATCTTCGGCCCACTGCGCAGCGTACCGATGGGCGTGCGTGTGGTCACCGGTATCAGCTTCGGTTTTGTCTTCTACGTACTGGACCAGATCTTCGGCCCGTTGACGTTGGTTTATGGCATCCCGCCGATCATCGGCGCACTGTTGCCAAGCGCCAGCTTCTTCTTAATCAGCCTGTGGCTGTTAATGAGAAAATCGTAACCAAGCAAGGGAGCGAAAGCTCCCTTTCACATTGTTGATAAAGTCAAATACGAGTTCGATCGGTCCCCTCGCCCCTTTGGGGAGAGGGTTAGGGTGAGGGGCACAGACCGCACCTGACTTACCTTCTTCTTCCCCCCAGCAAACTCCCCAACATCCCGCGTACAATCTGATTCGTCACCTGGCGGGCGGCGCTTTTCGCCATTGTTTGCACCACACCATCTTTCTTCCCGCCGCGTGGTCCGGTAGTGCCAAACAAAATATCCTTTAATCCACCAAGAATGCCGTCATCCACCGCCACCTCTTTCCCTTTCGCGGGGGGATTATTTTGCTGCTCGGCGCTTGCCTGTACGCCTTTTTGCAACATCTCATAGGCGGATTCCCGGTCCACCTCATCCTCGTACTTGCCATACACCGGGGAGTGATTAATCAGGCCGTTACGCTCATCTTCCGTCACCGGCCCCATTCGCGAACAGGGGGCAATCACCATCGCCCGTTCCACCACTGAAGGACTTCCTTTCGCATCGAGAAACGAGATTAACGCCTCGCCGGTCCCCAGTTCCTGGATTGCCTTTTCGGTATCAAACACCGAATTGGCCCGCATGGTTTGCGCCGCAGCTTTTACTGCTTTCTGATCTTTGGGCGTAAAAGCCCGCAAAGCGTGTTGAACGCGATTACCTAGCTGCCCGAGCACATTATCCGGAATATCTGACGGGTTTTGCGAAACGAACCAGACGCCCACGCCTTTTGAGCGAATAAGCCTTATCACCTGCTCAATCTTATCCAGCAGTACCTGTGGCGCATCGTTAAACAGCAGATGTGCTTCGTCGAAGAAAAACACCAGTTTTGGTTTCTCCAGATCGCCTGCTTCCGGCAATTGTTCATACAACTCTGAAAGCATCCACAGCAGGCTGGCGGCGTACAGTTTCGGCATCTGATAAAGCTTCTCGGCGCTGAGGATATTGATAACGCCTTTACCGTTGGTATCGGTGCGCATCCAGTCTTTGATATCCAGCATCGGCTCGCCAAAGAAGTGTGCTGCGCCTTGCTGTTCCAGCGACAACAGTCCGCGCTGGATGGCACCAACCGATGCGCTACTGATATTACCGTACTGATTCTGGAAAGATTTGGCGTTATCGCCGATGTACTGGGTAATCGCCCGCAGATCTTTAAAGTCGAGCAGCAACAATCCCTGATCGTCAGCAATACGGAAGATGATATTCAGCACGCCAGATTGCACATCGTTGAGATTCAACAGCCGCGCCAGCAACAGCGGCCCCAGATCCGAAACCGTCGCCCGCACCGGATGGCCTTTCTCGCCAAAGATATCCCACACCACCACCGGATTAGCATGCGGTTGCCAGTCATTGACGCCGATATTTTTAAGCCTTGCGAGTAGTTTTTCCGATGCCGTTCCTGCCTGCGCGATGCCGGTCAGATCGCCTTTCACATCGGCCATAAACACCGGAACACCGATTTCCGATAGAGACTCCGCCAGTTTTTGCAGCGTGACAGTTTTACCCGTCCCCGTTGCGCCAGTAATCAGCCCGTGACGGTTAGCCATTCCCGGCAGTAAAAACAGTTCTGTGTCCGGCGTGCGGGCAATTAACAGGGGTTCGCTCATGAGATATCCTCCAGTTTCCTGCCTGGAGTATAGGCAACGGCTGCGCACTCTTCACCGCTAAATTCAGCAGATTGCGAGATGCCTTCCAAAGAGATTTTAGTGCCGGGCGACAGGCACCCGGCAAAGGGATCAGAAGTCGGCTTTCAGAACCACGCGGTAACGCGCCTTACCGTCGCGCACATGCTTGATGGCGTCGTTAATTTTCGACATCGGGAACAATTCGGTGGTCGGTGCAACCTTGCTGCGGGCGGCAAAGCGCATCAGCTTACGCAGCTCATAAGGCGTGCCGGTAGCAGAACCAGAGATGCTGCGGTCGCCCGCAATTAACGTAAAGGCCGGAACAGACAGCGGCGTGAGAACCGCACCGACCGTATGGAAATTACCGCCATAGGTCAGCGCCTCAAAATAAGGCTGCCAGTCGAGGCTGACGTTGACGGTGTTGATAATGAGATCAAACTGCCCCGCCAGTGCTTTCAGTGCCTGCGGATCGCGGCTATTCACCACTTTATCGGCACCCATCGCCAGTACTTCCTGCTCTTTCGCCGGATTCGAACTAAAGGCTGTCACCTCGCATCCCATTGCGTGCAGAAGTTTTATAGCGATATGCCCCAGCCCGCCAATACCAATTACCCCAACGCGGCTGGTGGCTGTGATATGGTGCATCAACAGTGGTTTAAAGACCGTGATACCACCACACAGCAGCGGCCCGGCGGACTCGATATCAATATTTTCTGGCAGTGGAATCACCCATTGCCAGTCTGCACGCAACTTCTCGGCAAAGCCACCGCGATTCATAATTGTTGGCACCGCACCTTGCTCGCAGTTGATCTGATTACCGCTAATACAGGCGTCGCAGTGACCACAGCTACGCGCCGTCCAGCCAATTCCGACACGCTGACCGACCTGCAAACCTTTATCCTGCGCGGCGCTCCCGAGCGCCACCACGCGCCCAATTACCTCATGCCCGGCAACCAGCGGATATTGTGAAAATCCCCATTCGTTATCGATCATTGACAGATCGGAATGACAGATCCCGCAGTAATCCACCTGCACTTCAACATCTTGTGGCTTCAGCTCACCGGGATCGTACTCATAAACTTCCAGTTCGCCGCCCGCTTCTTTTGCGGCATAGCTTTTTATCATCGACATTTTTTGGTCCTTCTCTGGTGTTGTCTGGGAAGTGTAGAGCATGGCAGGGCGGGGTGCCTGGAGTGTGACAAAGGTTACACATCGCTGTATGCAATGCTGAAAATTTCAGCACTTAGCGAGGTGCGAGCAAGCTGGCGCTTGCATGGTGGCGTGCGACAGGTATAATCCACAACGTTTTCCGCATACCTCTTCAGTGCCGAAGTGGCGAAATCGGTAGACGCAGTTGATTCAAAATCAACCGTAGAAATACGTGCCGGTTCGAGTCCGGCCTTCGGCACCAAAAGTATGTAAATAGACCTCAACTGAGGTCTTTTTTTATGCCTGAAATCCGCGCTACACAAGGCTTTCCCAGCTTTTCTCCTCAACTGAAGTCAACCTGACTCAACCCACATCAACAGGCTTGTGAGTATACTTATAAGTATATTTGCCGATTCGATATTGCTTGTATACTCACGAGATACCAATGGAAGGAAGACCATTATGGCCCTAACGGATACTAAAGTTCGCTCTGCGAAACCTGAGGAGAAAGAGTATTCACTTGTTGACGGCGACGGCATGTCCTTACTTGTAAAACCTGGCGGTTCAAAGTATTGGCGATTTCGTTTCCGTTTTGGCGGTAAACAACATTTGATGGCGTTCGGCGTTTACCCGGATGTTTCGCTGGCGGATGCGCGGAAGAAAAGGGAAGAGGCCAGAAAGCTGGTAGCTGCTGGTATCGATCCTCGTGAGCATAAGCGTGCTGTGAAAGAAGAGCAGGCGAAAGAGATTATTACTTTCGAGAAGGTTGCCAGAGAGTGGCTCGTAACCAACCAAAAATGGTCGGAAGATCATGCTAATCGTGTAAAAAAGAGCCTGGAGGACAATATATTCCCGGCAATTGGTACTCGCAACATTGCTGAACTAGGCACCCGCGATCTGTTAATTCCTATTAAAGCCGTGGAGAAATCCGGACGTCTTGAAGTGGCTTCCCGCCTTCAACAGCGCACCACGGCCATCATGCGTTATGCAGTGCAAAGCGGGTTAATTGATTACAATCCGGCGCAAGAGATGGCGGGGGCGGTTGCTTCCAGTAATCGACAGCATCGTCCGGCGCTGGAGTTAAAGCGTATCCCGGAATTACTCCAGAAAATCGATGAATACACCGGCAGGCCACTAACCCGCTGGGCAACCGAACTTACTCTGCTTATTTTTATTCGATCCAGTGAGCTGCGTTTTGCTCGCTGGTCAGAGATCGATTTTGAAACATCAATGTGGACCATCCCTCCTGAGCGAGAACCGATTCCCGGCGTGAAACATTCTCAGCGAGGATCAAAGATGCGTACACCTCATCTGGTGCCGCTTTCAAAACAGGCGCTGGCGATCCTGAAGCAGATAAAACAGTTCTGTGGCGAACATGAGCTGATTTTTATTGGCGATCACGATCCGCGTAAGCCCATGAGCGAGAACACGGTTAACAGTGCGCTACGGGTGATGGGTTATGACACTAAGGTTGAAGTTTGCGGCCACGGTTTCCGCACAATGGCCTGTAGTTCGTTAATTGAGTCAGGACTATGGTCGAAGGATGCGGTGGAAAGGCAGATGAGCCATATGGAACGCAATTCGGTGAGGGCGGCGTATATCCATAAAGCGGAACATCTTGATGAGCGCAAGCTGATGTTGCAGTGGTGGGCGGATTTTCTGGATGCGCATCGGGAGAGAGCGATTACGCCGTTTGACTATGCGAAGATCAACCGGGGGAATGGCGAGTGAGTTGAATGCTATATCGGTTTAATTAAAGTTAATCGGCTAGCCTTAATGGGATGGCTGGTTGGTCATTTTTCCCAATGGCATTATCACCAAGAGCAATACATTCACTGATTTTATCGGCAAGAGCGATCCACGAATTCTTTTAATAAGTGGATAATTAATAAGATTACTGAGCTCTACGCTCAATTAGTCATGGATGCTATTGTATAAACGGTTGAGTACAAAACACTATTGCCGCTAGTGTGAATCCCCAGGGTAGATTCAGATGTATCATCTAATGTAAACTACAAGGGTACAGGAGAAAGTACCCCTTGCTCTTTATTCATTCAACACAAAAAAAGACCTTCAATTGAGTGTTTGTCACTATTCTATTTAAGTATCATGCTTAATTTTCTTCAATCTTTTGATATAATTTATCGTTGAAAAAAACACTTTTCGAAATAAGATGGCACATCTTATTAATGTACGCACAATAAAACCACATGTTTTTAGAAGGATGAATTTAACTCTATGTTTCTCAGTTATGAGACGATTCTCTACATTACCTATTTTTGTCATTACATTGGCAATTTTCCCACCAATAAAAAAAGACATAGCAATAAACCACATCCATCTATAATGAGGGGCATTTTTACTTAAGGATAAACGAGCTTGTTCTTTTAATAAAACTTGGCGGTACCTTAATAATGATGTGGTTACACACTCATTGGCGACAGCGAAACGGTCTGACATGTCTGTTTTATATTTTCCCTCTTGAATGGCATTGCAGTAAGCTGGGGGTGGGGTCTGACACCATCGAGAAGGTGATGGCAATTGTGTTATTGTTTTGGAAAGAGATTTATTTGGGCATAGTTTTTTATTGAAGTCTTGAAATTCCTGTCTGATTTTATCTGGAGATACTTGATTGCTATAGTACTCAGGAATTCGGTAGAAGGTGTCAAGATTTTCAGGTATTACATATTCAATAACAGATGATTTTGTACTAGCAATATTTTCTAGCGTTTCTTGAATGTACGATGCCCACTGACAAGATGACATATCGGTAAACCCGTTATTGTAACACATGCGGCTGTAGTCTTTCACCTGAAAAAGAAGGTATTTGGCTGCATCATTAATTTCCGTAATTGTTTTCTCATATGCGGTTTTACCGACAGTCACCTCTCTGTCTGATACCCAGAAAATACCGTTACCAACTGCTGTCAGTATTAGGAAAATATCTGTCCACTGTCTGAATTTCTCTCCTGTAGCAAATATATCACTAATGATTACTGCCAAAACCCAACCACTCAATAGCCCTATGAAGCTAAGACTTCCGAGTCCAGCTGCGTTACCCGTTGCACCTGTACCTCCTATTTCATAGGTCAATGGCAACCACTGGATAGCAGGAAGAAGGTGACAGAGCGATAACAGGCCAGGGGTTATAAGAAGAACAAAACAAATGATGAGTCCCTTTTTTCTGGCAAGTATCCATGAGCTCAAGAAAACAAAGGGTAATAATAAGATAAAGAGCTCAAGAAAACATCCTCCTAAGACTACAGCAACTTTATTGGGAGACCAGTAACTGCTCAAAAGAGCACCCTGTGCGTTCATTTCTACAAAGTTGGTACTAATCACACCCATCCCATCCAGTGTTTGCAATAAAGCGTATCCAGCGCTATAGCAAAGCATTATGTAGGGATAAAAGAATAGGATCATAATTTACTCTCTTTTCTTGCTTTTTCCATCATTTTTATAGCATATTCAATTCGTTGTTTAATATTGCTAAAGTCGAATGTTGTCAATTTTTCGTCCTATTTAGAACCAATAACAACTAAATCTGCTATCGTTGTTTTCTTGATAAATAAGGCCGTACTGCCAAGTAGCTTAAGGCCTTCTTCATTAATTTTACTTACTCTAAGCCCTGGTTGAACAATAACAACTTGGAATTTAAGAGGTGTGATTCTGGAGCGCTCTTTCATAGCAGCAAGGTCTTTTATAGTGCCTTTCAGAAAGCGAGAATGACCACGCGATCGCCACTGTTCCTCGCGACGCTTAATGTGGTGGTATAAATAGGAAAGATTCAGGTGTTTCCAACGAATGCATCTCTGTGCCTGCCCACATACTTCGTAAAGGTCTTTAAGTCTGGCTCCTGCTTCTTCTGAACCTGAATATTTGCAATGGATTAAGGAGAGAACAATACAGTCATCAACTATTCTCAACCCCACTAAATCTGCTGACTCACCTTTCCCATCATCATTAATAATGACATCGTAATTATCTTTAATTTCACAGTACCAACGCCATTGGATGGATGATGGATCACGAAAATAGCCCATTGATTCCACTCGAACATCAGTTCCATTCCAATCAAAAGCTACAATTTCGTCTTTGTCATAAAGGCCAATATTTTGGCTTACATGAACTATATGAGCGTTGTAAGAAAATGAGCCATCGGAGTAATGAATCATTACTGGATCAATTTCCATATATTCTGATAGTGATACAGGTTCAGATTCACCACGCTGTACAAAGACTTCAGGGCCGGAAATCAACTGATAGACATAACCTTTTGCTGTAGTACTACCTGTAAGACATAATTTATATTCAGATGAAGTTTCATCTGTAGAAAAAATGAGCCGCACATTGCCATCGTCAAACTTTCCAGCAGTCTTCACCTCTACTAAATATAAGTGAGCTGATATAGCATCAAAATGAAAAATAACTTTATCTTCGAACGCAGTAAGCAAATGCTCACCCCATTGAGCTGATATTGGATATTCATGATAGGGTTCAAGTAATGGAACAGGGCGTAAAAAGTTACGCGTAAGATTGTTTGGATCTGGTTCCGAACTAAAAATTTTGTCCCAGGCTTTCTTAACCCAGTTGCACCAATCAGCAATGCTGCCACCTTTTTGTGGTGACCAGACTTTACCTTTGCGTTGCGAGCATCCCCAGATTACACGGTTTCCGGATTCATAACCTAATGCAGCAATATTGCTTAAGCTTGATTGAGACGCTTCAATTAATGATAGCCCCTCAGTGACATTTGGGCCAAAGTATTGAGTAAAGCTGATTGCTCCAATTTGAGATGCGCCTAAATTTCTTGCCAAAGGATATTCAATACCATTAAATACATTAAAGACTTTTTCACCACTGACAACTTCAAATTTATCATCACAAATAGCACTGACTAGCTGCTCAACTCGAAATGCATTATAGTCATTTGAGAATACAAACAAGGCGGATCTGTCTTGATCCCAATGAGCAATTAGAATTTTATAATTGGTATCTTTAAGATCTTTGTAGTTTCCCCACCGGACTGAAGTTGCCTGGATAGCTAGCACAACAAGCAAATTCTCATCTTCTGCTATTGCATGCCAGGATTCATCGAATCTGGGCAGCTTTTCCTTGTATCTTTCAGGCTCCCAATTGTCACAGTATGTTTGAAATAACATGACAGAGCAGCTTGGCTCAAGATTCCAGAGCGAAATCTGATCGTGTAAATCACCTTTTCTTTTTAAGGCATCCACGACTTCTTGCAATCTAATCTCTCTCGCAATTCGTCCTTCAGAGAGTCTCCTTAATACATTATCCCAATCGGCATCTGTTGAATATAGATGCTGTAATTCACCTTCAACATTAGGGTCTGCAACATTCATGACTACACTGGCTTGACCGATTTTTTTTGCTTTATTGACACGAGTAAAACGGCCAATGAACTGCAAAGTTACTGCAAGAGACTTATGATGATCATGCAAAGCGGCAATTTTCAGGTTGGGTAGATCATAGCCTTCTCCCAACATGTCTACGCAAATAACGATTCTTGATTGTCTTGATAATAATTTATCAAGACGTTTTTTTATTTCCGTTTTAGGATAATCAGAATGAACAACGATTGGATTAAAGTTCGGTACAGTTTTCTGATAAATAGTCAGTATTTCTTCTGCTCGCTGCTTATTGCTAGTACGGGCCATAAGCAAATGATCAAGGCCATTATTTAAGTCTTTACGCAGTTGACCAATAGCTGTCTCTGCGATTGCATGATCCATAAGATCAGAGTAATACTCTTCTACAGGCAGCAAATTTACATTTGTAAAATAGCCTGCTCGTTGGGCTTCCCCCATAGTGTAATTATAGATAATTTTCCCACCAAGGGACTTCTTATCATTCCTAAAGGGGGTAGCTGTAAACTGCACAACACGTTTGTCTTTAAATCGTTTGCGAATTGTCTGCCATGATGAGGCTGAGATATGATGAGCCTCATCAACAAAAAGATGGCTACACGACTCGCAAAGTGCATTTAATGCTGTTTCGGAGCAGGCAGACAAAACGCTGGTCGTAGCAACCAAGACGTTTGATTCACAAGCTAATTGCTTAGCTTCTTCCGCTACCTGAATTCCTTTCTTAATAATGGCGACATTAGGGAGTGCAATGTTGGGTGGAACGACTGTTAGCTCAGGCAAATATCCTAACTCGATGAACTTTTTGGATATCTGTGTTCTGAGAGAGTCAGATGGGACTATGAGCAAAATTCGCTCGCATCGCTGGTATATCATGGTAGCCAGCATTGTTTCCGTTTTTCCCGTTCCAGTGGGCAGTACGACGGTAGCAGGTTCTACCTGCAAATCAGTGGCGAAATAGCCTGCAATTGCATGAAGTGCACCCAGTTGGGGTTTTCTAAGACCTGGGTAACGGCGCTCTGGATCGTCCTCTCTAAACTGAAATTGATGATGCCATTGTTCATTAATTTCATCAGGTGAAGCGCTAAATGCTTGCTCTGGAAATTGTTCCCAGATTAATTCAGTATCTTCTCGCCATTTTTCGAATGTAAATGGTTTCTTAGCTTTAAGGGACGCTACATCATCTGCACATTTCCCTCTGGAATTAGGATCTTTCAGATAAATATAGTTTAGAGGGGGCTTTAGACCCGTAACAAGTTCAAAGTATCCAGGGAAACTTGCATTTCTGACTTTAGCTTCCACTGTCGTTACTCTAAAGAATAACTTATGAACAAAATTACCACCAATCCTTTGGGCTGGGGCAGCCTTTGCAGGCAAAGTAAATCTAATTGTTAACGGGTCAAAGAAGTCCATTCAGAATCACTCCTATAGTTGATCTAAAAAGGCTCGTTGGCTTATTGCGGTAAACAGCTCGATTGAAAGAATTTCGCTTTCATTGATTTTTTTCTTATGCTTTTCTAACGTATGTACAATGTATGAGAATTTTTTTTGCAGTTCCAATGGAGGAACTATAATTCGCACTTGCTCTAGATTTTTCTGATTAATCCCTTTAATAGTCGCCCCAGTAACGAATTTACGGATAAAGTGCTCCTTAACTAAAGGATCTGTCAAATAATAGAATAGAAATAACTTGTCAATTTGTTTTTTATCGGGAGTAATACGAATCATCGATGATTCAAAAATCAATGGTTCGTCTGACTGAGGTATTAAACTAGGTTTAGCTGCCCCTTCATAATTTAGAGAACGCCTTGATATCATTAGATCTTCGTGGGTTAGGCTATATTTTACAATATCAGCATCACTGGCTTGAACTCGTTTGAGACTACCCCGCTGAATAACATCATAAAATGCATCAGCCATATGAACCATTTCAACTCCTTCTTTGGAGTATTTATCCTTAGGAAAATAAGCTCCATTCTGTAATTCCCCTACAATCACAGAGATAAGAGGCTTTACTTTCCATCCCTTCGGGTTTTCAACAGGATCGCCAAACATCTCCAAAAACGTAGCGCGCAAAAAATCATCAGACAGTTTGATGGCTTGCTCGCGTTTTTGGCGTATGTTCGCTGCTTTATCAAGAATAGCAACTATACGTCTCTGATCATTTAAGGATGGTAGAGGTATAAACAATTCTTTAAATCTTTCAAGATTTAAATTCGATATGTTAGTCGTTTTTTGTCCACAATTTCTTATTTTTACTTGAGTGTGTTCAAGTGTCAGCCAATAGTATAAATATTTTGGAATGACTTTTTCTTTTTTTGCTCTAATGATTGATATAAAACCACCAGCAGTAGATTTCGCCGGTAATTTATCAATAAAACTAATTTTCCCAACAAGCTCCCAACTATTTGCACTGGAAATAAGCATATCTTCAGAACGTAAATATTGCTCATCCCGCTTGATAAAACTATCGGGAATGGCAATTAAATCCGAAATATCTAACCCACTCCTTTGAACATTTTTTGTTCTCATGACAATTGTTGAACCTTCACTCAATGGCTCAACCTGATCATTTGGCTTAAACGTTACTCCTCGAATGATCGATAAAATATCCCCTAACTTCACCATCGGCCAACTCACAGCATCCCCTCCAGCTCATCCAGATCCGCCAGAATCTCTTTTTCCAGATCTTTTAATCGTTTCAGTATCACCTTCGGATCTTCATATTCCTCCGCCTGATACACCACTTCTTTATAACGATTAATAGAGAGATCGTATTTCTGCGCAGCAATATCTTCTTTTGGAACTACGAACGCCGACTGAGTGCGATCTTTAAAATCAACGCCAGCATCAATCCCTTCCGGGTACTGCTGTTTAAGCAACGAGGCTAACTTCTCACCCATAAAGTTATCTACCGGCAAACCACGCAAAGTACGGTAATGCTTCCAGCTTGCCAGCAGATGCGGCAGGTCGTTGTCTTTAATCGGGTTACGCTTGTCATCCAGGCTGTAGCCATCATTTTGCAGATCGTAGAACCAGACCTCGTCCGTCTGACCGCCTTTGGTAAAGATCAGGATAGCCGTTGCCACGCCAGCGTAAGGCTTAAATACACCGGAAGGCAGGTTGATCACCGCTTCCAGTTGGTTATCTTCCACCAGCGTTTTGCGAAGTGACTGGTGCGCCTTACTGGAGCCAAACAACACGCCCTGCGGCACGATAGTGGCACTGCGCCCGCCCACTTTCAGCATTTGCAGAATACGCGCCAGGAACAGTAGTTCAGTTTTTTTGGTTTTCACCATTGCCGACAGCGTGGAGTCGATATCTTCCTCGTCCAGTGAACCGGTAAACGGCGGGTTCGCCAGAATCAGGTTGAAAGCGTTTTTACTTGCCTGAGGGAAGTTAGTGCTGAAGCTCTGGCTCATGGTGTCCTGATAGTGAATATCCGGCGCTTCCACGCCGTGCATAATCAGGTTCATGGCGGCGATACGCAGCATTGTGGTATCAAAGTCGTAACCGTGGAACATATTGTTATCCACATGGTTACGCCACGGTATCAGCAGATCGCCGGTAAAGATTTTTTGCTCTTCCAGCTCGCCACGTTCGTTGGTGCCAATCTCAGTATGGATGGATTCCAGCGAGCTGTACTTCTCCAGCAGATATTCATAGCTGGTTGCCAGAAAACCACCGGTGCCACAGGCTGGATCGCAAATCGTCTCGCCGCGGGCGGGATTCGGCTCCATCATTTCAACCATCGTGCGGATAATGTGGCGTGGCGTGCGGAACTGACCGTTGATCCCGGCGGTAGTTAGCTTGCTCAACAGGTACTCGTAGAGATCGCCTTTGGTATCGCCGCGATCGAGCGGCAGGTTTTTGATCACCTCAACCGCTTTGGTCAGCAATGACGGCTTAACAATCTCCAGACGAGCATCTTTCATAAAGTTGCCCAGCAGCGTCACCTTTGATGCATCAGCCAGGCCGAGCTGACGAAAATGCTGGAATACGCCATCGCGCACCACTTCCATCATCTCATCCGAGCCAAGATTGCTATAGTGACTGAAACGGAACTCCTGCTGTTCTGGCGTAAAACGCGGTTTAAAATCAATACCCGCGATTTGTTTACGCTTTTCGTCGCGTTGTTCCTGGGTATCCAGCATCCGGGAATACATCAGATAGGTGATCTGTTCGATTACGGTCAGCGGGTTGGTGATACCACCCACCCAGAAATCTTCCCACAGGCCGTCGATTTTACTTTTTAAGTCACCAGTGATCATTGTTAGCGTTTATATCCTGTTGTAAATACAAAAGCCCCGCTGCCGGGGCTTGTCATGTGCGTATTATACCGTCGCTGCGTCGGTCACAACACCCAGCTCTTCGACTATCTTTTGCAACCGGGCGATCTGCTCTATATTCGGGAACACACCGGTAACACCTTCGTTGTGGATATGCGTAAAAGGCTGTTCAAAGAGCTGCCGCATTTCAATGGTGCCGTAATCGCGAATGTGGTTTTTCAGCAATGACAGGAAGCGCAGTTGTTGGCTGGTCAGACTGTTATCAGCGGCGAACTGAGCAAAGCGCACTTCCACCGCGCCGCTGTCCATCCCGATGATGGTACGCAAAAGTTTATCCAGGCTGGCGGTTGCCTGCGGGTAGAACTCTTTTAGCGCCCGGATATCAACGTTGGGGTTTTGGATCAGCACCAGTTTTGCCAACTCATCCAGTTCGCCTTGTGTTACCGGCTCGCCGTTGCGGATTTTTTTCAGCACCGGATTTTGCTGGAACAGCGGCTCCAGCGCTCCCTGCACCTGCTGGCGATAGAGTTTGAAATCAATCGAGCGGATGTTGGTTTTGCGGGTTTCCGTCTGGATGAGGTTCGCATCTTCGGTAATATCCACCTGTATCGAACCAAATTTTGGCGTCGCGTCTTTTTCCATCAGGTGCATGATCCCACGCAGATGAATGCGAATATCCTCCAGCTCTTCCAGGCTGGCTTGCTTCCACCAGCCTAGATCACGAAGCTGATTGATTCGTTGTCCCTGTTGCTGCACCTGTGCCAAATGCGGCGGCAGGCGCTCCACTTTTTCGACGATGACCGGCCAGAGCACATCCAGCTCTTCCGGGTTGGTATAACGGGCAGTTTGCGCCGCCAGAATATCCATATCAAAGCGTATGGCATCGCTTTGTCCGCGCACGTCCAGCCACTGCATCAGCGGGGCCAGAACAGATAGCAGATCCTGCTGTGTTTTCGGAGAAAGCTGGCGCAGCACTTTTTCATCACTGTACTGCGCTTTTTGCTGCCACTTTTCCTGTACGGCAATCGACTTTTCATCCAGGGCGTTGATTTGCTCGCGAAGCTGGTGAGCAACTAAATCCACCGCCTGTTTGTCGAATTTACGTTGCGCAGCGGCCCCCAGCATAACCCACGCTTCGAAGCGTTTTTGTGCAAGCGATTTTGTCGCTGTGACTTCGGCCTCTTCGGTATGTAGCTCGTGATACTCAAAATTGCCCCAGTGATCGAAAATGCGGAATTTCTGTTTATCCAGCGGTTTGCCGTTATCATCGTAACCGTACAACCCCGGACAGAGGCGCGTACCACGGCCAATCATCTGCCAGAACTTCACTTTTGATTTGACCGGTTTGGCAAAGACCAGATTCACAATCTCCGGGACATCAATACCGGTATCGAGCATGTCAACGGAGATAGCGATGGTCAGCTCTTTGTTGGTGCTTTCATCCAGCCCTTTAAAATCATCAATCAGTTGCTCGGCGCGGGGATCGTAGTTGTCGATGACCTGGCAGAAGCGCCCGGCAAACTGCGGGTACATATCGTCGAATAATTCATTCAACAGCAGCGCGTGTTTGTGGTTACGGGCGAAAATGATGGTTTTACCAGGCAACTGGCCGTCCCGATCTTTCAGGCCATTTTCCATCAGGTTACGCAGGATATAGCGGTTGGTGTCTTTGTTGTAGATCGCCTCATCCAGCGCCTTGCCATCAAACTCCAGCATATTGGGATCTATGCCTTGTTCTTCCAGTTCGCGGATTTGTGCGTCGCTTAATTTCTCCCGTTTGATGCCTTCGCGCAGGAATTCTGTGGTGTGCGTGACAACCTCATAGGGAACCAGATTGTTATCGGCGATGGCATCTTCCAGACTGTAGTTAGCGGTAGGGATACGTCCTTCACAACCAAACAGGCCGAAAGTCGTTTTACTCACCATGTCGATCGGCGTGGCCGTCAGGCCAATCTGGAGGGCATCAAAATACTTAAACAGATCGCCGTAAACGTTGTAGATAGAGCGATGGGATTCATCGGCGATAATCAGATCGAAATATCCGACATCGAAATGGTCCATGATTTTCATCATACCGGGATAGGTAGCGATGTAGATTCTGGCATTCTGCCTGTCTGCTTTTTTCGATTTCCCGACCACATACAGCGGCTCATTGGTGAATTGATTAAAGGCATTCGCCGCCTGTTTGCGCAGCTCTTTACGGTCGCATAGGAACAGAACGCGTTTTACCCAACGGGCATCAATCATCAGTTTGCTCAGTGCAATCGCTACACGGGTTTTACCGGTGCCGGTGGCCTGAACGATTAATGACTGACGATATTTATTGGTAAACCGCTCGCTAACGCGGGCAATGGTTTCAAGCTGGTACAAACGTCCGGCAACGGCCTTACCTTCGTTATCTTTTACGTGCGGCACACTGTTCAGCGGCAGACGGGTTTCACGCTGCTGAATAAGATATTGCAGGCTTTCCTTGCTGTAGAAGCCAAACACCCGACGCGGGGGATAACCATGAGTTTTATGGTCATCCCACAGCCAGATATCGTAGCCGTTGGTGTAGAAGATGACCGGACGCTGGCCGTATTCTTTTTCCAGCCAGTCTGCATACAGCCGGGCCTGAATTCGTCCTTGCTCGGCATTGACGCTGGTTTTTTTTGCTTCCACCACCGCCAGCGGTTTGTGTGCCTCATCCCACAAGACATAGTCCGCATAACCGTCACCGGTAGCGGTAGGCTGTTCTTTAACTGGATGTTCCTGCGTAACCTGATCGGTATTTTTAAGTTCTTCGCCTACATTCCAGTCAGCAGCAAGCAGGCGAGAGTCAATCAGGCGACGGCGGGTTTCAGCTTCATCAATAGAGAGAATATCGGCAACATGCTGGTTACGCGCTCTGGCTTCATTCAGGCGTTGAGTGAGGTGTTCGGCCTTTTCCTGTTCTTGCTGTAGTGCGCGTTGTAGCGCCAGTTCGCGCTCACGGCTTTCATCCTGAGCCTTGATTGCATCTTCCAGACGTTTTTCATCTGCACGACCTGAAGATTGCGTTAATGGAGGAAGAGTAAATTTGGGGCAGTTATCAACATTACCGTGGGCGTAGCGGACATATAGCCAAACTCCCAACAAATACGCTTCTTTGAGCAGCCAGTAGGTATCTTTAGCTTTGATACGACCACCGTGCGCGGCACGATTGCCGTGGATACGTAGCGCATCCATTTTCATGATGATGGCTTCCGGCATCATGCTGGTAAACACATCTGCGTTCATTAAATCATACAGATTTGCTTTGATGCCTTCAGGCAGTCGTTCCTGACGGTATAACCAACGTACCATCAATTCGGTGTAGTTGCGCAGCTTGACCAGACAGCTTTCCGGATCGGTGTGAACGTAACGTTCCGCCATACACGCGAGTTCCGCCAGTTCCGGCCACTGGCTACGCAACATTTCAAAATTGAGAGACTGTTCCATCAATCATCGCCTTATGTTGTGGATACAACAGCATTTCTGGAAAGAATATCACACTAATTTGGCCGACGAAGTGAGCCGGATGGCATATGGTGGTGATGTGTTTAACGACATAGCCGCTTTAACGGCCAGAACCTTGGTTTTCGCCCATCAATGGGCGTCTTCAGCCCTGGCTACTCAAGGGATACCTTGCTCACTAACGAGGGTATGGCTGATCATCTATGGGATATGTTTTTTGAGCCAATAAAACAGCAGGTTCGTTAACATAGCCTGGGCGTTACTCCGTAATACCTGTCTATTTATTGGCTTATAAATATTTTCAGCACTAAATCATTTTAGTAAGTAGCTGATATCTTTTCCCGGCTAACACAAAATACGACAGGTCGTGTCGTATTTTGATGGCGCTTTTACCCAAGTTCATTGTTAATTCATCTTTTTCAATGCATTAATCAACTTTTCGCATCTTCGCCATTTTTTCTATCCACTCCCCTCTGGTACGACATAACGTGTCGTACCTGTACGGCATAATCTCCTGTATCAATACCATGATATTTTGGGAGAACAGCACTGTCCCCACTATGAAAACACAGCATGATCATTATGACCGCCTGTCTGTCAGGCTATCGGTCATTATCAGCCGCTTACTGGCTGGCGAATCTCTGGAGCTTAAAGCATTAGCTGATGAATTTGGTGTCTCAGAACGCACCCTACAGCGGGATTTTCAGCAACGCCTGATCCATCTGGATCTTGAGCATCGCAGCGGAAGTTACCGACTTATCCGCCAAACAGGCCGGGAGCACTTACCCAATACATTTGCGTTTATACGTAATTCAGGAATTTCAGGAATCATTCCGGCTCAGAACCGCAAGTTGATCCGGTTGATTGCCAGCAATTCCGGCGTATCGCCGTGTCTTATTGGGCATGGGGCATTATCTTCTCCCGTCACGCAGACTGCCTGTTTTCTGGAACTGGCGGAAGCTATCCGCGACTACCGCGCCGTTACATTATTAGTTAACGGTAAAAGCTACGAAGCAGTAGCTCCCCGCCGTCTGATATTTCAGTCCAAAAACTGGTTTCTTGTCGCTACCCGCACCAGAAATTTACAGGTGTTTCGGATGGAAGACGTTAACGCCGTAACCGTTCTGGATACCTCTTTTCGCAGAAAGCCTGAACTTGACGCTCTGACTGCCAGTGAAGAGTTTATTTCAGCCCTCCCTCACTTTCGTTTCATAAGTGACGTAATTCAGACCTTCAGAGAGTAACAGACAACGTTTATTTCAAATTAAAAAAGGAGACCTCGTATGGATGACCCGGTAAAGGGCGAAGGCCGGATGATTACTGATGCCAGTGGCGTCACCAGAAGGGAAGGCGGGATTTTTGGAATGTGGGGCGATATATTTCCAGAACGTAATGGTAGCAACGAGCAAAAAGGTGATAGCAAACCGCACATACCCGACATCAGGGATATTCTTGATATTTTCCCTCAGCCACTGCGGGAAAAGCTGTTGAACAAAATCAGTGAAGCCATCGACTATGAACCTGTGATTGGTGTCATGGGAAAAACAGGCGCGGGGAAAAGCAGCGTATGTAATGCGCTGTTTAAAGGGGAGGTTTGTGCAGTTAGCGACGTTGAGGCATGTACTCGCGAAGTTCAGGAATTGCGTATACGCTTCGGCAAACATTCGCTAAAGATCATTGATATACCTGGTGTCGGTGAGAATGCCCAGCGGGATAAGGAGTATGAAGATTTATACCGCAATTTGCTTCCCTCCCTGGATCTCATCCTGTGGGTAATAAAAGGAGACGATCGGGCCTTTTCTGCGGATGAGCATTTCTACAACAATGTTCTGCTCCCTGCTGGTGGGGGTGAGCGCGTTTTATTCGTCCTTAACCAGGTTGATAAAATTGAGCCATTCCGCGAGTGGGATACTCATCTGCATCAGCCATCTCCTGCACAGCGCATCAACATCGAAAAGAAAGAAGCCTACATTACTGAACGATTTGGTTTTACGCACTATCCGGTGACACCTGTCTCCGCCGATGAGGGCTACAACATTCTTCGTCTGGTAGAGACTATTATTCGGGCTTTGCCTGATCGGGCTAAAAGTAGCACGGCTTCGCAGTTTAAGGATGAGTTCAAAACCGAAGAGGTCAAGACGGAAGCAAAAAACGGCTTCGGCAGCGTAATCTCCGGGATACTCGACGACGTTATTGATTCTTTTCCGTTACCAAAGCCTGTCAAAGAGCTTACCCGTAAGGGTAAAGACAAACTTATCGAGTGGGCTGGTAATGCCTGGGACCATTTTTTTGGATAGGGAAGGTGCTTAATGAAACCAATCATTATACCTGCATTGTTTGTATCTTTATTTGCATTCCACCCTGCTTATGCAGTCGGGGCCTATGACCTGCAATGTCTGCTGGATAACGGCGAGCAAATGACACTCAGCCACGTCAGCAATACCGTTTATATCAGTTTTGAAAATCCTGGCGGTGACTCCGAAGAGAGCGGCTCTGTTATTAAACTGGATATTCCTTCCGGCGAAGCGAAACAGACTCTGGCGGCTAATCCGGGAGCAGGAACCGCTTCTTTCACATTACGTGGAGAAAATGAAGATATCGAAGGCGCGGTTGCCGTCAATTACTCAGAATATGATGGTACAGGTGATGCTTATTACACCGCCATGAATGCAATGGGGCAGGAAACCAGCACCGTATCATGCAAGCCGGGTACCATTAAGGTTTCCAGAAGCCTCCTTCAGAATGGCATTAATAGCGTTGGTAGCCAGCAGGCTAATAAACCTGCTCCCTCTCAACAACAGCAGGCACAGCAATCTACGACACCACCATTTAAAGTTCAGTTCGGCAGCTCTGTCAGTAATGAAGGCTGGAATACCAAATATGGTGTTATTCAGCTCACTTTCACTGATGACAACGTGGTGCTGAAATCCATTCGGGTAAACAGAGGGAACTGTAAAATGGAGAGCGTCGGTAACAGAACCCTGCCAGCAAAATATAAATTCGGTGATGTGGCTACGTTCAAATATATGAAGTGTGACCGTATCATTGAAGCTGACATTGTGACCGATACGGGTAGCTGGACATTTAATTCATAATTTTACCTGTGGCTGCATCCGGGGAATTCCTGCTAAATAAGCAGGCTATTCCCCGGTTAATTATTTTTCGACAACGTTAAACGAAACGTATTTCATCCGGGTATAATGAAGTTACGCGTCGATAGATGCACAGCAACGGCCCTGTCAGACGCTTATTGATATAGCATTTGTGCTGATTAATGCTTACGGGGAAGGCGTGTAGAGAGAGTGTCAGGGAGATTAATTGCAGGATTCTGCAATACGTTCCGTCAGCCAGCGTTTAACTTCACTTTCCCGCCAGCGGGAACTACGCCCCAGTTTGATCGGCTTTGGAAACTTGCCTTCACTAATCAGTTTATAAAACCATTTGTCGGTCAGGCCAGTAAACGTGGTAATAAATGCCATCGTCACCAGTTTGTCATTCATCAGGTCAGTATCGGTATTCGGTTGATTGTTCATGACGATTGTCCTTCTGTCTTTACGTTGATAAAAGACAGGAGCAGCAACACTAACCCATTGATTTAAGATGATGTTGCATACTCCGCCATTACAATCACTTCTCCGGTAATAAATTACTTATCCCTGACTACAACCAAAGTTACGTTCACCGTCATCGTGGTTTTTGGTGTACTCCTTCGCCAGATAACTGATGTGGTATATGTAGCTGCGGAAAAAGTCCGTATTTGTGCCATTTCTGCGATCCAGTTCATAAGAGACGCCCGGTAAATGAAAGGGGACTTTATTTGCCATATCTCCGGTACGCCTAAGCGCCACAGCCCATGCCCGCGCCACCATCCCCACCAGCAATCCGCGAGGTTGTGCTGAATTCTCCGTGTTCAGCATGGTGTTCCTGAATACCTCCCGATTAACCAGCAACAGCATGTGATAATGCTTGTTGCCATTCAGTTCGCCAAATTCTCTTACCCATGCATATCGCAGCTTACAGGGATAAACACGTTTACCGTCTCTCCTGCGCCGTTGTAAATATGCGGCTATCTGTGCTTTCAGTGAGGCTATAAAACGGGTAATAACCGCTGAGTCATACCCTTTATGGCTATTATCCACTGGCAGTAATAAATCCACTCTGAAAGCCAGTATTCTGGCGTAATCATCCATCGCATAGCGAGTAATCTCTTCCAGACGTTTCATATAGTGTGCATTAGGCTTGCCATATCGTTCATTCAGTTTCATGCTTCAGTTCCTTGTGGTTGGTTACATATCCATAAATGCTGTAGTAACTTTTCACTGAGCTATGCCGATCTGGATTACTTTTCCCTGTCTCTGGTGTCATCCCTCTATATGCTGAATCTAATGAATGAGTGATAAACATAATATTAATACCGGCAATGTTGATTCATAAAGAAAGGGTGATAAAAAGAGTAGAAGCCCGGTATTTACTGGTGTTCGTAGTTAATTATCTGTTCTTGAAGACAAAGAGTTTTACTCTTAAGTTATAATTAATACATTTATCTAATCTATGAGTTGTGGTCATGAATGACATCTTCCAGATGTCAACTCGTTATCCTGGGAGGTTTCACCCGTAAAGCCACCAGGGCTATACGTGGAAAAATTGAAGACTATCCAGCCGTTTTCTACGGGCGGAAGCTGTGAGTATGGTGATAAATAAAAAACTACGTTAATGGTACTCTATTACTATGGAATAACACGATATTACTACGTGTTTTCTACTTTTATTGATTTATTGCTACGGTTTTACTTCGAAAACACGTCATAATTACGCTATTGCTTTTTGCTGATTTAACAAGGATGACGAGGTAGAACAATGGCCGTTAATGTGCGCTCATCAATAGCAGTGAAGGACATCCGAACCAGCAGGTTTCTTTTCTGGTACATCAGGAAAAACATTCAGGGAGCAAATCAATTTGCGTTTGACGGGAACAATCCAGATACATCTCTTTCGGAGAGAATTATTAATACAGCCCTCGAGGCCGGGTATCCCGATCCCATTCAGCGAAGTAATTTTATTCGCTCACTGGAGCTGTCGATTAATACGATGCTTCTGCCGGAGAAATATTTTAGTTGGTTAAAAGAAAATGAAAGAGCGACGTTCTGGCTATGGGGCGTGATGTGTCTTGATTACCGCTGTATGGAGTCAATTAACGAAAAGCTGGGCACAAATTTAAACATTAACTGGTATCAGAAAGCCGGAATAACAGATTCTCCTGCAAGCCATAGCGAAAGATACTCAATCATCGTTGCATTACTGGACTATATTAATATTGAGACTAATCAGGCACCGTTGATGAGACAGTGGCTATATGAGAGGCTTGTATTCTGGAGGGCAAATGAACATCAGAGAATAAAATTACGCTGGCTTAATGAGGATAATGACGAAGTCTGTATATGGGCTTATAATTACATTAATAAATTCCAGAAAGAGCACGGTAGTAATACAGGAAGCCAGTTGGACCCCGTTCAGATCCCGGAACCACTGAATAGTGTAGAAACCTATCACGCCGTTTATGCCATGCTGGATTTATGGTCAGCGAATGATGATCTCCAGCAGAAAGCGGTAAAGAAATTAAATAAAGCGTTTTACCAAAAAAACTTCAGACGTAAACTTTCTGAAAAACGGGAACGGGAGTCTATCAGTGATACGCATAAAGAGCGTCTGGATTTTCTGGTTGAATTTTACAAGTCAGATAAAATATCTGTTATTGAAAGGTTAATAGACGAAAGAGTTCAGGGAATAGAAACAAGATTATCCCGTGGTTGAGGTGTCATTTCAAACTTAAATTCTCCCGGTGACTATCACCGGGAGAATTCAGATATGTATTATTTCAGCACTATATCACTTTCATATATGCACTGCCGGAATGTAATTTAATATCTGCACGTGCCTGTTATTTTATCCCACCTATACTACCGTCCGTTTTAATCACGCATTAAATTAGCCGCAATTTTTCAGAAGCTGCGGCCCTGTTTTTTATATTCTTTATTAAGGCATTTACCATGAATTTAGCCAGCCGCTTTGGCCGCGTAAATCAAATCCGTCGCGATCGCCCATTAACGCATGACGAATTGATGCAGTATGTCCCCAGCGTATTCGGGGAAAATAAGCACGAATCACGCAGCGAACGCTATACCTATATTCCCACCATTACCCTGCTCGATAACCTCCAGCGTGAAGGATTTCATCCTTTCTTTGCCTGCCAGACCCGTGTTCGTGATGTGGGTAAACGTGAGCATACAAAACACATGCTGCGTCTGCGCCGGGAAGACCAGATCAATCGCAACCAGGTGCCGGAAATTATTCTGCTCAACAGCCATGACGGTTCCAGTTCTTATCAGATGCTGCCAGGGCTGTTCCGTTCTGTTTGTTGTAACGGACTGGTCTGCGGCGAGTCGTTTGGTGAAGTACGAGTACCGCATAAAGGCAATGTGGTGGAGAAAGTGATTGAAGGCGCTTATGAAGTCCTCAGTGTTTTTGACCAGGTTGAAGAGAAACGCGATGCCATGCAGTCGCTGATGCTGCCTCCCCCTGCGCAACAGGCGCTGGCAAAGGCGGCGCTGACTTACCGCTTTGGCGAAGAGCACCAGCCGGTGACGGAATCCCAGTTGCTGGCTCCCCGCCGCTGGCAGGATGAATCCGACGATCTGTGGACGACCTACCAGCGTATTCAGGAGAACCTGATCAAAGGTGGTTTAAACGGGCGCACGGCAAAAGGTGGTCGTACGCACACCCGCGCCATTAAAGGCATCGACGGCGATGTCAGGCTCAACCGCGCCCTGTGGGTGATGGCTGAAAACATGTTGCAACTGGCCTCATAAACAACGCTATTAATAGTAAAGGAAACACAATGTCTGAACTGATGCTAACACCGGTATTTTCGGTGAGTGAACAACGCGTTATCCGCCGTGCGATGCGTCTGCTGGAGAAATATCAACGCAATCCTGGCGAATCTTTTCTTTCCTCTGACGCCACAAAAACCTGGCTGCAACTGCATCTGGCACGACAGGAGCGGGAAATGTTTGTTGTGCTTTACCTTGATAACCAGAACCGACTGCTGGAACACGAAACGCTATTTCTCGGCACGATTAACAGCACGGAAGTACATCCCCGTGAGATTGTGAAATCAGCGCTACGGCACAATGCCGCAGCAGTGATCCTTGCGCATAACCATCCCTCCGGCGTGGCGGAACCCAGTCGGGCCGACAGGCTTATTACAATGAATATTGTTAAGACACTGGATTTGGTGAATGTGAGGGTACTGGATCATTTCATTATTGGGGCGGGGGATGTCCTCTCTTTTGCCGAACGGGGCTGGCTGTAATGCTGCAAAAGGACAAGGTCATGCAACAAGAATGGGGGCTTCCCTGTACCGTAACACCACGCTTCACTGCTCGACTGGTACAGGAAAGACATAACCTGCATTACCTGGCTGATCGGGCCGCAATCACCGGGAAATTCAGCTCCCCGGATCTGCTGCATATCGACCAGGCTTTTCCCGTGCTGATGAAACAACTGGAGTTGAAACTGGCTGACGATGAACTCTCCCCCTGCCAACAACGTACCGTCACGCTATACGCCAAAGGACTAACCTGCAAAGCCGATACGCTGGGTTCCTGTGGTTACGTCTATATCGCTATTTATCCCACTCAACGCTGAGTTTTAACCTCCTTAATACGGAACATCGTTATGAAAATTATTCCTGCAACGACGCTGCGGGCGACGACGTCATATCTGTCGCCCGTCGTGGTCTGGCAAACATTACTGGCCCGCCTGCTGGAGCAGCACTACGGGCTGAATCTTAATGACACACCATTCAACAATGAAAAGGTGATTCAGGAACACATAGATGCCGGAATCACTCTGGTCGATGCCATCAATTTTTTGGTGGAGAAGTACGAATTGATCCGTATCGACAGGAAAGGATTTAGCTGGCAGGAACAGACGCCTTATCTTCGTGCGGTCGATATTTTACGGGCGCGGCAGGCTACAGGTCTGCTGCGCCGCTGTCATAACACCACGGCACGGTGAATCTGCGAGTCTCCTTCCCGATTTACATCGCCAAAATTACTTCTCTCATAACTCCCTTCATAATGCGCCTGCTGTTCATGGCTGGCGCATTTGCTTTTATACGGACAAAAGATTATGCAAACAGAAGCTGAAGTCTTAACCGATCATAACGAGCTAATTTGCTCGACCAGCATTGAACGTATCGTGACGGGTCGTGATAGTGCACTGAACCAGATAGCGACGTTAATCCAAAAACTTCATGATATCTCCAGCCTGACATCCAGTATTGGCGGTGATGTGGCCGGAACCTGGGCAATGCGGAATGGATATGCCTTTGACTGCTGGCTGATGCAGCCAACCGACAAAGCGATGCCGGTGATCACCCGCAATATCGACCGCAGTATCTGGCGCGATCTCATGCTGAAGTCCGGGATGTTGACTCTGATGGATGCCGAGGCTCGCAGTCAGTGGGCAAAGAACCTGGAAGAGGGCGATTTCCCGGCGATTAGCGAAGCCAACATCCTGAGTACCTTTGAACAACTCCACTACAATAAGCAGGACGTTTTCGAACGTGGGATTATCAATGTATTTAAAGGGTTAAGCTGGGACTACAAAACCAATAATCCCTGTTATTTCGGTAAGAAGATTATCGTTAACAATCTGGTGAAGCATGACAGATGGGGCTACAGCCTGAACTGGGGCTGGCGGCGAGATCAGCTTGCCGATCTGGAGCGTATGCTCTATTTGCTGGATGGGAAGGCCATTCCCGATAACCGGCATGATATCTCCATCCGGTTTATGGATTTTGTGCGCGATAATCCGCATCAGCAGATTTTCGAAGATGAGTTGTTCACTATTCGCTACTTTCAGAAGGGTAGTGGGCATATCACTTTCAAACGTTTGGATCTGGTGGAGAAGATGAATGATATCGTAGCGAAGCACTTTCCGTCAGCGTTATCAGCAAAATGAATGTCGTATGTTTGCTATCTAAAATGTCGTATTTTTGCTACTCTTTATGCAATGACTCAGGAGGCGAATATGACGATAAAAGCACGCATTCAGTCACGACTGAAACGTTCTAAACGTTACGTATTCACTCGTGACGACTTTAAAGATATTGCAGGCTACGATCAGGTTGGTCGGGTATTGCGCGATCTTGTCAGGGAAGGGCAACTGTTGAAGGTTGGTTATGGCGTGTATACCAAAGCACGGCGGAACGGTATTACAGGCAAGGTAATGCCAGCGGCTCCCGGAGGCTCTTCAGCGGTGATTGTCGAAACGCTGGAACGCCTGAAAGTACGCTATCGTTTTGCTGGCGCAACGCAGGCATACAATAGCGGTACTTCTACGCAGATCCCAGCTTCACCCGAGATAAAAACCCCCCGGCGTTTTAAACGTGTATTATCTGTAGGGAACAGCAGATTAAATGGATGATTTAACCACTCTTTTTTCTGAAGTGGCTGACGCGCTTGGTATTGAGTCTGTCGCAATTGTGGAAAAAGATCACTATATCGTTGAGCTTTTGCAATTGCTTAAACCTCTGGTGTTCGATACTCATCAATTGGTGTTTGCCGGAGGAACCGCTCTGGCAAAATCAGGTGTCGCACTTAATCGCATGTCGGAAGATGTGGATATCAAACTGGTGCCTAAGGATGCATTTCAGGCACTTTCCCGCACTCAGCGAAAAAATACCCGTAAAGAAATTGTTCAGGCAGTTTCCAGTGCAATAGCTTCATCGGGTGTGTTCAATTTTGATGATGATTACCCAAAAGTGACGCGGGATGAATATCGTTATAATGACATACCTGTTCGTTATCCACAGCGAGTGGTGCAGGCACCTTGTTTGCGTCCTTTTATCCGGCTGGAATTGATGGAAGCGAAGTTACTGGAGCCTTCTGAATTACGGGATATTCATTCACTGGTAACAGGGATCACGGGAAAAGCGGCTATTGTTTCAGCGTTTCCATGCGCAACTATCATTAGCACACAGGCAGAAAAGCTGGTGGCGATGTTACGTCGTACTGCGGCAGTTGTGCGAGATGTTGAGCGATTTGATGATGCATCGCTGGTACGTCATATCTACGATACAAACTGTATTGTTGAGACGAGTCATGTTGATATGAGTCAGCTCGTTGATTTTGTTCAACAAACTATTGAGCAGGACATTCAGCGTTACGGCAACCAGTACCCGCAGTTTTGCGCGTCTCCAGTTGATGAGCTAAAAATGGGACTGGATGAGTTGGCGAACAATCCTCTCTACGAGATGCGCTATCAGCAGTTTGTTTCGCCAATGGTGTATGGAGAGCGAAAGATCACATGGGATGAGGCTTACTCCAGGTTTAGGAGCTTAGCGCTAGCCATCCTGAATGCTTGATATGCAGCATTGTCTTTACTTGAAATTCCTATAAACATTGTGAAGCGTTGGAGTACCGACTGATTATTCAGGTTGTTGATTTCTCAGAGAATCGCGCTGAGTATACATGTGAGTATACAAAGTGATTTTTGGGTTAATAAATCACATTAATTTCAATGAATTATATTTGAAAGAGCGGTGCGGCCTTCGCACCAAAAGTATGTAAATAGACCTCAACTGAGGTCTTTTTTTATGCCTGAAATCCAGTATCCGCAAGGCTTTCCTCGCTTTTTCACTCAACCTAAGTCAACCTGATTCAATCTACATCAACTTACTGATGCGGGTACAACTGCGGGTATTTCCCGGTTCGATTATGTTTGTACCCACACAGGGCCCTTGAAAGGATACTCATCATGGCTCTGAGTGATGTGAAGGTCCGTTCGGCTAAGCCGGAAGCAAAAGCCTATAAACTTACTGACGGTGAAGGCATGGTTTTGTTGGTTCACCCTAATGGCTCCAAATACTGGCGACTTCGTTATCGTTTTGGCGGTAAGGAGAAGATGCTGGCGCTGGGGAAATACCCTGAAGTCTCGCTGGTCGATGCCAGAGGTCGCCGGGATGAAGCCCGTAAGTTGTTAGCTAACGGCGTCGATCCTAGTGAGAACAAGAAAGCTGTTAAGGTAGAGCATGAGCAAGAGGTTATAACATTTGAAGTGGTAGCCAGAGAGTGGCACGCCAGCAATCAGAAGTGGTCTGCATCGCATAGCGCTCGTGTATTGAAAAGCCTCGAAGATAATCTCTTTGCTGCTATCGGTAAGCGGAACATTGCTGATCTGAAGACTCGGGATCTGCTTGTCCCCATCAAAGCGGTGGAGTCGTCTGGGCGTCTCGAAGTCGCTGCTCGTTTGCAGCAGCATACTACCGCGATTATACGCTTTGCTGTACAGAGTGGATTAATCGACTACAACCCCGCTCAAGAGATTGCTGGTGCGGTAGCTACGGCGAAAAGACAGCATCGTGCTGCTCTGGAACTTAACCGCATTCCTGAATTGCTTCAACGCATCTATCACTATTCTGGCAGGCCGTTAACCCGACTGGCGGTTGAACTCACATTGTTAGTTTTCATCCGTTCAAGCGAGTTGCGTTTTGCTCGCTGGTCAGAAGTTGATTTTGATACTGCCATGTGGACGATTCCGGGAGAACGTGAGCCACTGGAGGGAGTTAAGCATTCTCAGCGTGGTTCGAAGATGCGGACTCCACATCTTGTACCCTTATCTCGACAAGCTCTCACCATTCTGGAAAAAATCAAAAGCATGAGTGGAAACCGTGAGCTGATCTTCGTTGGTGATCACGATCCGCGTAAGCCAATGAGTGAGAATACGCTTAACAAGGCCTTGCGAGTGATGGGCTATGACACGAAAACGGAAGTGTGTGGACATGGTTTCAGGACGATGGCGTGTAGTTCTTTGATTGAATCGGGATTGTGGTCGAGGGATGCAGTAGAGCGGCAGATGAGTCATCAGGAACGTAGCTCAGTACGGGCGGCTTATATCCATAAGGCGGAACATCTTGGGGAGCGAATGTTGATGCTGCAGTGGTGGGCTGATTATCTGGATGCGAATAGAATGGCGGCTATCACTCCATTTGACTATGCAAAGATTAATAGTTCTTTTCGATAATTCTAGCTAAGTATATGAATATTAACTTTTTTTAATTAAAGGCTTATAACTGAGAAGCCTCCGCCCTAATGGGGAGAGGCTTTTGTCTTAACTCAATCAAGAAGGAAATCGTTATGTAAAACTTTATTTTTTTGTCCGGTATGTGAACGGAAGTGTTAAATATCCACTATGCCTTGTTCGCGCAATGGTCATCCTTTCAATCAAATAACTCCAAGCTTTGCATACAATTCTTTTTTCTCTTTCATGCTGTTATCCAATGGTGCTACTCGCAATGCCGCTTTCAAATAAGCCGCTGCACCAGAGTAATCACGCATTTGCTCGCAAACTAAAATGAGTTGGCTTAACACATGGAACTTCATTGGAGTTGTTTGGTTTACTTTCTCCAATAGTACTCTTGCTTCAGAATATTTCGCTTCAAGGCCAAGGATAGATGATTCTAAATACATGGTGGCCGCGTTTTCTGCTTCAGCTTGCTTTCGTTGCAACAGCCAGAAATTTGCTTGACTGATATTGCGTAACTGTAGGTTTGCCTTAACTATCAACTCGAACAAAGCTGCTGGTTGAGTCAATTTACCCTCAAGTAAGATCGCTTTATTATCTTCTACAACTTTTTCAAAGTCGAATAAGCGATTGGCGCGATACAAGGCAATAAGTTGCTGATGTAAAGCTTGTAGATCTTTACTGCGGCTATACTCCTGCGACGCTAATTGAGCAGCTTTTTGGTAAGATTGATCGGACATTGCTTCAAGTACCGCACTTGACCAGTCCTGAGCAGGTTTAGTTTGAAAAACGGGAGCAATAGCACCAACTTTTAATTGCTTAGTGGCAGCAGAATCAAATGCATGAATTAAGTCGGAAATAGTGGAAAAGCGATCCTCCGCTCGTTTTTGTAAACAAGTAAGAACCACTTGTTCCAGGTCCGTATGAATAGAGCTATTAATCTCTGTCGGAAGCTTGAAAGGTGCGTGGCGCTGAACTTGTGCTGGCGTATCATGGGGCAGCTTTCCTGTCAGCAGCTGGTATAGCAAAACACCTAAGCTATAGATGTCGCCCAATAGTAGCTCTTCCAGGCTGCCTCTACGGCTATCGACGTTGGAGAACTCTGGGGCCGAATACAGCACAGTCCCGCCATTTTCACGGGTACGAACGTAAATTTCTTCTGGTAAAGCTGAGCTGCCAAAGTCCGTCAACTTCACCAGGTCCCGCTCTCCAACCAAAATGTTATGTGGCTTAATATCTCCATGAGATATTGGTACTGGTAATTCGGCCAAATAATGCACAGCACAGAGCACTTGACGATATATTCTGAACAACCGTTCATAGGTCTGGCCAAAATTACGCTGCCTGTCATCGAGCTTTTGCGCCAGGGTTTGGCTGGGAAAATACTCCATTTCAATATAGAACCATTCATTATCTATACGGCCCATATCAAAAATTTGCACAATATTTTCGTGCGGCTCGACGTTTAAAAGCTCTTTACCTTCGGCAAGCTGACGGTCTTCCCGAGTAATATCCTTAGGGATTTTTACTGCGACAATTTTTCCATCTTTCAGGCGTTCCGCCCGCCATACCCAGCCATGGCTGCCATCACCAAGGCATTCAAGTAACAGGTATTTGTCACCAAGGCGTTTATTCGTCCCTGGCAAAAAATGTGCTGATTTTATATTCACATCAACACCTCATAGTGAATTCTGTCCAAAACAATCATGTTCAGGTTTTTGATAAATAAAAAGCGACTAAATACCACCTCAACATCAGGAGCGGCGATTACTTGGGTACCCGTGGACGAAGTAAAACCCATACGGCATATGTCTTTCAGTTTTTGAGTATCAGGTACACCTACTAAGCCTTGGCTCCAGGCACTGAGGACCAGGGTTTTGGGGCAATGATTCCAGCGCTGTGCTGCTTCCAGTAAGTTTTTTAATTTTTCTTCCAGCTTTTGCTGCCCCTTCGCTGAACCATCAAAGCGTTCAAATTCGATTAAACACACAGGCGATGCAGAAGATTTATGAAACCAGCCCGAGTCAGAGCGAATATCAGCACCAAATGTCCCTGGAGCCGGGCATTCCACTACCGCCATAAATGACTGTTCATGCCCGAATGTATTCCAAACGCTACAGCCCAGGCTGTGGACCAATACATCCTGGTCCAATAGCTTACCGCTTGCTAAAAGTGGAAATGTCTCATTTACCCAGGCAACTTCAGGCATAGGCACCTTAGCCACTGAAAGAGCCCCAAACACGCAGTACCTCTGGTGATTCACCACCGTGAATTAATGCCTTACTACCAACTTTAACAAGCAGTGGTGCAGGGATTGAACGACCACACACCAAAGCTTCACCGGTTGATAAACTCGGGAGTTCCTCCAGATCAGCTTTGCTCACCATATCTGATGCTTTAGCTATAAATCGTTGATCGTCAGGGTTCTTTAAGCGCATCGTAATTAGCGTATTGCACTGAGAGGTCACATCTGAATCTAATTTCGATGGACGCTGGCTCACAATGCCAAATCCAACGCCAAATTTACGACCTTCACCAGCGATCTTTTTAATAATGCGGTGACTGACTGCGTTGCCGCCGGCCGGGGCAAAATTATGACCCTCTTCGTAAATGATAAAGCATGGGCGCAGCGGGTCCGTTTTGCTCGAGGCTGCTTTTAATATTTCACTAGATAACAGTGCACAAATGACTTGCTTAGCGGTATCACTCAAACCTTGTAAGTCAACAACGACTAAACGCCCCTGTTGATTGCTCGGGCGACCCACCATTTTGTAAATATCAGTTGGCTCAGCCATTGTTGCGCTGTAAAAACTTTTAGCTTCATTAAGCACACGTGAAAGCTTCATCGAGGCGACGGCGGCACTACGGCCTGATAACGCCTTCGCCTCAGCTTCAGAAAGGTCGTCCCACTCTTTTAACTCTTCAATACCATCACCTAATAAGAAGCGTAGGCGGTTAATATCTCGTGGCTCAGTCTTATCTGCAGAGCGCCAATAACGAATTGCAACATCGAGTACTCGTTGCTGCGGTTCCGTTAAGCCAGGTAATATTTCAGCAATATCGTCCATTTCAAAATGGTCAAACTGAAGCGCTAATGGCGTATTCTTACTGGCGTATTTATGTTTAAAAGATTCATGCTGCGGCGAGTAAACCTGAATACCTGCACCGGCGGCTTGCAGCTTTTCAAAGGTCTGTTTTATCAGTGGCAGTGCTTCTTGATCACGCTTATCGTCAGTGGCTTCTAAGAAGCTTGAGAATTGCAGATTACCGCCAGCGAGGGCTTTACCGTATTCACCATGTGGGTCAAATACTACTACCGTACCGTTATTAACCGCAACTAAACGCTCAATAATGCGGCCAACTGTATAAGACTTACCTGAACCCGTCATTGCCAGAACAGCCAAATGCTCAGTGACCAACTTGTTCACGTCAATAAAAACAGGAACTGTATTCTCACCTTTGTCGTAGCCTACTAAGTTACCTAAGTGCAAACTGGAGTGTTCATTAAATTCGTAAAAATCACTCAAAAACTGAAAATCGACGGTTTCAACAGCGGTACCCGGGTTAAGCGGGCGACGTGGAATTTTGATTTGACGAGTAACAGGATCGCGGTAACCAACCAGCTCGACCTGAGCAAACATATTCTCACCAGTTACATTCGCACCGGGCAAAAGCTCAAGCTCGGTTACACCATCGCCAAAGCCGGCGTTATAGAGCATATTAGTACGGCTTATCTTGGTCACTCGCCCCAGTACGGCGACTTGCCCCTCATCTTTGCGTTCCTGGTGCATAATGCGTACAAACTCACCACGGCGTACTGAAAACGAGTCTTGTACAACCATAGTTAACTGACTGGCATCACCAGTGTTACCGACTAATTTACCTAAAACTTTATAAGCCATTATTCAATCCCTCATCGAGGCCTGCCAACCACCCTGCCTCAATATCATTATTCTTTAGTGCCTGGTGTAAACCCTGGCGATAAAACGTAGCAAATTTAGGTAAAATACCAAGCTGTTGATAACCAAGTAATTGTGGCAACGGCATTGCATTACCTTTGTTTTGCATATCCAGCACCATCAGGCGAGAGGCAACTAAATCGAGATCAGCACTTTTCCATTCTGGTTCGTCACCCGCTAATTGCACCATTTTTATCTGTCCACCTCGGGCACTACGGAAGTGAAAACCAATTAGACCTTGCTTAGCTTCAATATTGGGTTCAATGCGCTTTTCTTGTTCAGACAAACGAAATGCGATGGTGCGCGAATAGTTGCCTAAAATGCCATTGATAAATCGCAAATCTCCCACGCCAACCAAACTTTCATCCAGTCCTTCCAGATTTTGCATCAACTCTTTAGAAAACCCATCAGATGCTAAAATTTGTTTGCGTCCTTGTTCGGTACGTAAATCTTGTTTGGCGATACTTACAATGGCACTAAAGCGCTCAGCCAAAATGCTCGCAAGTACTACACCATTTTGATTCCAGGGAAAAATTCTGGAGCGATGGTTTTGCCAAAAAGTTTCTATCACTTGTCTGGTTTTTTCGTACTCTTGTTTATGACGGACATTTCTCTCCAGCGGAGCCATATCCCGTGCTAAAAACAACGGCGTATCCAGCAAAATTAAATCGCCAGGCTCATAACCTAAAAGTTTTTTCTCAACTAACTGATAAGCCTGACGAATTTCAATTAAATCAAGCCGTTTACGCTGAGCTTCAAAATCAATATCATCCAGTTCTGATACCGAGTCGCTACCCACCGTGCTGACTTTATTGTCATCTATTAACAAATCTGTGCGCACTGCTGCACTGGCATAAATAAAACCACCCAATACCTTGTCTAAGCACGATTTAGTCGCAATACCGGCTACGCGTAAATTAACAATTGTGGGCTTGGGGACCGCTTTCACTAAGCCAGCATCACGGAATAGCGGCGCCACTTGCTCAATATCACGGACCTGTTTAAGCAAGCGTCCTGCACTTCCCGGTAAGCGAAGCTGGCTATCGATGGCGAGCGATTGCGCTAAATTCATCGTTTTGTTCTCATTCATGCTTATAGCGTTCCTGTGTGTAGCTGCTCGCCAAGTAATGGGGCATAAGCCCAATATTGCGAGGCTTGTAGGCATGTTTTACCGGTAGCTGTTATGCCCGCGTCGTCGATAAAATCGTGCTGCCGCAACATCTCACCCCGCTTGACAATATCAAGGCTATTAACATCAAACATCAGCTTAACCGCATTATGCTCAGACAACGCTTGTAAGTTCATGCCACCGCCAGCGTAGAGTAATAGCAATACAACCAGATCGTGCTTATCTGGCGTGTAGTCAGTTGATGGCGCTTTAGGTTCGATTATTCGTTCAGCAATGCCTGCATGGTCCACAAACCAATTCAACCAGCTCACCAGGAGCTCACTATGATCGAGTAAAGTCAGCGACCACAAAGGTAACGTGGTAAAGGCTAATAGCCCACTGTTGCTGTGTTTTCGTATGTAGCGGGTATGCACTACATCACCGGCCTGGTGCTGGTAGCGATCTGCGCTGCCAGTAAAGCCAGCAATAGCCTGGTCTGTTTCACTGGCTAGCAAAGCGGTTAGCCCCGGTTCCTGCCCCCTCAAGCTCGCTGGTACTAACTGCCAATCCAGTGGATAGGGCAATTGCGCTAATAAGGTAAATTGTTCTGCTTTCAGGTTTATTACCAAAGCGGCACAACCTGCCTGCATAGCCCAGTGATACAGGTGCTGCATAGTATTAGCGTCAGTCAACTCTTCTGCTTGCACTATTAACAAACCGCTGGCTGGCGGCGAGCTAATCCAATCCTTCATTAAGGGGGTAGCCCCCGCAACAGTTTGCAAAAAACGGCCTTTACGATTACTGGCCAGTGCCGCAGATAAATAACGACTCATCGCGTCACCTCTACAAACCAGTGGCAAAGGTAAGGCGCATTTTTACAATGCCTTTGTCTACAAGTCCTTTCTGTTGCTCAGGTGTTAACACGGGTTCCTGATTTTGGCTCAAAGCCTTATAAATCGGTTGCCAATCCGCCAGTGTTAAGCCTGTATCATTTAATATTTGCTCACCTTGACTCTGCCATTTGGCCTGGGTGCTTTCACACACCTGTTGAAGTTCTCTGACACCCAAATTGCTCACATCCTCCAGAGTCAACGCTGCTGGTTCCGCTTGCTTTTGAGAAGCCAATAGCGGTTTTAATAACGGCAGCCAGCTGTTTACCTGTGCGATGGAGTTGCGTCTTACTTGGTTTAGACGCTCTTCAATTTTAAGTAGCTGGCCTTGAATCGGTGTAAGTTGACCGCGTGCCGGTTTTAAAAGCTCTTCTGGTAAATCCCGTAACGATGAAAACTGCCCATTGCGCAAACTGTTTTGCATACTTTGACGCTTGCTCTCTGCATCACTGGGGAGATCGGCAATAGCATCTTCAATGAGCTGTAATTTCATTACCAGTTTTGGTAGCTCTGCAATGTCATCGGCGAACTGATACTCAGCCGTGGCGCTACTAAGCCATTCTTGCAGTTGTTGTGCACGTAGTTTTTGCTCTGTGAGGTTATTAACCAGCTTACTAAATCGTTCTTTGCAGTTGCGGTAGCTGGACAAAATATGCCCCTGAATCTCCGCTATCGGCAACTGTTGATCATTGTGCAGGTTTAAACCCACTTCTTGCGCTAAGGCTGAAAGCTTGTCATGCGCTCTACCTAAATCGAGTTTACGCAGGTAATGCAGTAAGGTATCGCTATCTGCTTGCTGCTCTTTTCGGCCAGTGGCACTGCTGGTATCGTCTTTTAACGCTCCATCTAAAATATGACCTATGGTGCGCAGCGTGTTGGTGTACAGACGTTTCGGAAAATTCGTCAGCGGGGCACACTCTGTTTCAACATCTATGATTAAATCAACGAGTCGGTTGTTGATACGCTCAGCGCTGCACTCAACAAACTCGGCAAATAAACAGGCCTGTTCAATCCGTTGATAAAGCGAGGTCGTTTTGTCTTCTAAGCTGAGAATATGGGCATCTTTTAGCATAGGCCTGGAACTATTAAGCGGTTTAACCTTTGCTACCAGCTCCAGCACTTCAGCGCGTTTGTGGATAAGCCCTGCCAATACTTTCGTGTCGTTGGCCTCGACCATATCAGCCAATTGTTCTTCTTGCTGTTTGAGCACGTTAAATAGCGATTGTGCTTTTTCCAGCTGCTCTTTAGCTTCCACGGTGACGAAACCCAGCTTATTTTTACCCAGTGGCGCGAACATTTCATTAATGCGTGCATAACCATACACGCGGCTCATGACTTCCACATTGGCTGCATAGCTGCCCATATCGTTACCACGGAACCAGTTTTGCGCTTCTCTAATGGCATTTTCTAAGCGGGAGCGCGGGTAGTGCTCCCAAATTGCCTGTTTTTCTGTTGGATTGGTTAAAGTGAGTAAGTTCAGCTCTCCACACCACCACATCCAGTCATTAAACACGCCTTTGGCGGTAACACTCGTTTCAGCCACATAGGCGAAATAAAACTGTTGCTTAAAGCCTTCGAATTGCCACTTGTGCTTTTTATTAGGGTGAGCAATACGGGCTAAAAATAATGGGATCTGCGCCTGGCTTCGCTGCACATTATTAAGTTCAGTAAATAGCCCGGCATGTTCATCGGCAGTGTAACCTTTGGCAATATAGCTGCCCGGCACCTTAAGTTTATCCAACAAGCTGCTCAGCTCATTCACTGGCACGCCGTGTTGCTGCTGTAAATCGAGAATGCCATTTAACTCAGGGTGAGCAATGGCCAGCTGATACCAGCCTTTAAACAACAGGTCTCGGTCATTCGGTGATAATTTACCATCTACCTTTAACGGCCAGGCAATTAAACCGCGCTGCTGCAAACGCTGGCGCCACTTGTGAATGGCATCCGTGGCAAAGGTTGTCAGGGCATGCAGCTTGTTTTTGAATTTCGCGGTAAAGCTGTCGGCAGTTAAATTCACGCCGTGCAACTGACATGCTGCCAAACTTAAGCCAATACGCTCTAACTGGTCTGCTTCGCTTGGGTTGACATAATGCAGCAGTATCGCATCACGCAACTCATTTCTTTCATCCAGTCGGCTGTATTGCTCCATGAGATGTGCAGAAGCAGTTAACGCTAATACTGGCGTGCGACCATTTTGGTGGCTGTGGTTTGCCGCAAAGGTGTGAAGATTGTTCAGCTCAATTAGGTTGCTGACCCAGGCAAACAAGGCTTTACCTTCTGGGTGAAGCTTAAATCCATCCAGGGTAAGTAAACCACCCTGGCGGCCACGGGGCTCGGTTAAAATGGCCAAAGGTGCATCGTCGCTGCCCGCTTTATTACTCAGCAAGTTTTCATCATAGGTCCAGTTGTTATCAAGTAATCTCACAAAGCCCGTTACACGGGCTAATGCCTTGATGAGCGGCTTCTGGCTACTTTGTTTGCTAAGTTCACTCATTGCCTGTTCATGAGCGTCGCCCATGGCGGGATCTTTAAAAATCAGTGAGTTTTGCTGGGCACTGCGATAGCGCAAATCCAGGCGCAGTAACATCGCCACACTGGGGCCAATATGCGTTGCTTCGCTGGCGTCCAGTTCGGTAGTTTCACCCACTAGCTTGTGCCATAAGGCATCGGCAGCGAATTCAATCGCTGGGTGGTCATACAGCAAGCTGAGTAAGTATTTAAACTCACCTTTTGACAGAGGTAGTAATACCGCGCCTTTATCGCCGCTTGCGGCTTGTTCTTTAATTGAAAAAGTACGCAGGTTATCCAGCAAAGTATCTAAGTTCAGCGCTTGATCTACTGCAGGGTAGTACCATTCATCTTTATCGCGGCGGAATTTGGCTTGCTCCAGGGCTTGTCGGCACTGTAGGCGGTCAATGCTCAGTTTGCGGTAATGAGCGGCTATGGGTTCCAGATCTTCGTTTTTCAGCGCCAGCAATTCTGTGGCATAGCCCATTTCAGCTAAGCGCACGGGTAATTGGCCGTAGAGCAAACTACGACATTCGGTCAATAGTGCCTGGTCGCGAGTTTGAATGCCTTCTATCGCGCCTTTATCCAGCACATGCCTGGCTACGCGGCCAGAGCCTGCCAGCACAGCTTCAAATAAATCGCCCACATCCTTGATACTGCGGCCTGCTTGTTGGTATTGGCTCAGCACTGCATCCACATTAGCCATGACCACGTTAAACCAACCGAAGTTGGCACCACTCATGGCGTATGCAGCTTCCACTAAACCAGCAGGGTAATTAAAACCCAGCTTGCCGTCTTTTAAGAGGCTTGTCACATAGTCTGATACATCGGCAAAGGCATTATGCTCAAGTTCCACTAACTCAAAGCGGCGTGCGACCGATTGAATTTCGCGCAATTGCTGGCCAAGCAGTGGTGAACACAGCGCTACATAGCGCAACCATGGAAGTTTACGGCGAGGGTCTTCCTCTTTAATTGCTTTACCAATCAGGCGAATGGCCTGGCCATCGAGGCGTTTATTTTGTTCATCTTCCAGGCCAAAGGTGGCGGCTTCTGCAACGGTTTCCAGCTCATCCAGCACCACCAACATATACTGCACGCCAAAGCTCTTTAATACTTTATAGGCGGCTTGCACCAAACTGACTACCAGCGTTTGGTCAGTATAGAGGTCTTCTTCGCTGTGGTTGGCGTTCAGCTGTAAGGCATCTGCTAACAGTTCAGATTTAAAGCCAAATGGCATTAAGCGTTCATAGGCTTGTTTGGCAATTTCACTTTGAATCGATCCATCAAAGGTTTGGGTGGCCAGTGGTAATAGCGCCTGATATAAACCAAAAGCAAACCAGTTATCCGAGTTTTGATAATCTGATGCCACTTGCGAGTAGCGAATGTAGAGCGCCAGGTATTTGTCTTGCGTGTCGCGATTAAACAGCTGCTTATCGTGCAGTTGGCCTTGTTCGTCGCGGACAAACCAGCCCCTTGAACAGTCGTTAATTTGTGCGACCAATTCATGGCCTAAACGTGATTTACCCCGACCCCATTCGGCTTCGACGGCAAACACATGGGCAAAGCGATCATCGTCGTGATCCACCGTATGCAAAAAGGTTTGAAAGCGTTTAAAAAAGCGGCTCTGGCCCACTAACGGGTCGCGAGGTGGATAATCTGATACGCCCGTCGCCGCCCAGCGATGTTGTTTTGCCAGGCTATCAACCATCTGTTCGTTTAATTCAAAACTCATAACGACGATCCTTGAAGGTTTATTCTATTGGCGGCGCGTTTTTTATTGGCATAGCAGTTTTGCGCCAGTTGCTTAATGGTCCGTTGTAACGTTTGGCTTTTGTAGCCAAATAGTGGTGCTAACGGCAGGCTATAACAGGCATCGCTGAAGCTTGTATGAATTCGATATTGGCCGGCCTCTCCACGACCCGCCTCGGTAAATTGCCAGATTTTTTTTGCCAACAATTCGGCAATGAATGAGCTCAGGACGCGGTTTAGGCGGTTGATGCTTTCCGTGTTCGCATCGAGTGCCGGGTAGAGGGGTATATTGAGCTCACCGAGCAGAAGCACAAGAAACTCGGCCAAACTACCCAGACTCACCTCATCACCTTCAATGCCCTGTACCGCCACATTTATTTGACCGGGGGCAAAGGCATTTTGCCCGGCAGGTAAGGTGAGCAACAAACCGCCACGTTGCTCGGCAGCCCAGGCATCTTGCACAAAGATAATTAGACTGAGTAAAAATAACCAGGGCTGTTGGGCGAATAGCTCGGTAAGCGGCATGTTGTCATGACCCGAGCGGGACACCAATAACCAATCGGCATTGGGTTTAAGGTTATGTTCATCAAGCAAGGTATTAGGGAGTGCTAACAACCGCCCACTACACCAGTTATTTGTCAGTTGTTTTGCGGTGACATCCACCGCTTGTATAGGTGCCGGTGGTTCATTTTGTTCGCTCACGGTAAACAAGGTATAGCTGGTGCGCAAAATACGACATAGCGCGGGAATGGCAGCATTGTCGTTTAGGCTATGACCGAGCAAATCGCGTTCGGTTTGTGCCAGAGGGCCGGCAATGATTTGCGGCGTGGTGGCAGTGCTTTCCAGCTGGGCTAAGACCCATTCACTGGCATTGCCCAGTTGCTGAATGAGTTTAACCAATACCATTGTGTCACTCATCGTGCCTGCTTCCTGGCAGCGAGCGGCGGCTAAATTTATCCAATGTTGGCGAACATCTGGGTTTAAGCCCAACAACGCTAATTGCCATTCACCCGACTGGCTTAAATCACTAAAGGCATCAAGTAATGGTGCAGTGAGGCTAAAGGCGCTAATGATATCCGTTTCAGCGTCTTTCTTTTTCGGCTGTATTATTGGTTGTAACAGTGACCTGAGGGCAGGCACAGCCGCCAGTAACAACGCTGCTTTACTGGCGGTTAAACCGCCTTGATGCCAAAGCTGCAGGCAGAGGTTAAGTGCCGCTTCGCTATTTACGGGGTCGTTATTTTGCCTGGTTGTAATGCTGTCCATGCCCCTTGTCTCCATCTTTACTCTTCAGCCTCCGCTTGCGCCGCCTCTTCCAACAAACTGTATAACTCATCCACATCGCTAAATAGCGGTGTGGCGCCTTCTATGGCATAACCCTCAGCGCTCAGTTTACTTAAAATCGCTTGATCAAAGCTGTTGTCGCCATCTTCCAGGGCTTGTTGAGCCTGGATTAATTGTTGCTCGGTCAGTTGACCTTCGATGAGGGCTTCGACGAGGGTTTTGGCTACTTGTGTTAAAAATTTGGCATAACGATAAGCCAGCCTCGCATTGAGCAAATAATCAGCAAGCTTGTTTTCTAAGCTTTTATCCAGTCGAGGAATTAGTACGCGACCAATATCAGATAGGGAAGTATGTTCTACAGTTGTTTTAACTGCCCATTGATTTAGCTGCATTTGTCCTTCGGGGCGATTTAGCCAATGTGTTAATAGTTCGCCACGAATATTTTGAGGTGAGAGCATTGCAACCCGTTGATTAACCAGCATAGGTAGCTCGTCAGATATGAAAAACTGCGAGCGGAAAATACCGTCCATACCGACAACGATCATTTTGTCTTTAGCTTGATACTTAGTCGCATCCTGATATACATCTTGGCTAACGCCAGTATCTAAACCAATAAAATCATCAAAACCGATATTGCGGATGCGAACTAAAGGTATGCCTGAGTTTTCCAAAAAGTCGTTACTGGATACTGGGCAACCAGATGCCAATTCAACCAAAGTGCTAATGCTGTCATGAGGTAGTTTTTCAATTTCACGCACTAAACATAGGTAGTGAGTCCGATAAGGACGTGGATCGAGTCGATCCTCCATTGTTTGCGCGCTGACTCGGTTTAATAGTGCGGGGGGCTCGTTGATCGGCAGATTTAGACTATTAAGATGAGCGTCAACTGATGTGCGAAGCAGCTTCGCCCAAGCGCGCAGCTGCTCGGCTTGGCGAACTTTATCCCCGATGTATTTTTGAACAAACTCAGACACTTTCGGAATAGGTAAACGTGGAACATCTAACAAGCTCACTCCAGGAATAATAGTCCCCCGGCCTAGTCGCTTAAAAGCCTTTTGTCCTTGGTCACAGTTCAGGTAGCTAACGAGATAGTAAGGATCGCTAGAGGCCTTCATTTTCAGGTATATGACTTCTGAAGAACAGTTTGCTTCGTTAACTTCAGATGGAACTACGCACGCATTTCCCATATCTCCTTTTCTAATAACTAAAACATCTGTTGGTTTGAGCGCTGATTTTGTAAGCTCATTTTTATGTGAATCGAGAGATATTCGTTGGCATTCATCTAAATCAATATTGAAGCTTTTAATTACCTTTCCCGAAATATATGGAATACTATCAGCAGCTTCAGAGTAATACCGTTCGACTGCTGACGTGTTTCCAATACCACTCGCTTCATAAAGTGACTGGAGTTCCACCCAGCCTTTGGATTTTATCAGTTTGTCATTTTCTACTAGGCTCGGTTGATAAAAGTTAGGATCAAGTCTTTCCACAAGAATTGAGCTGTTTGTTCGAAAAAATTTGTCCATCACTCACCCCGCTTATAAGCCGATACAATCTTATCCAGATCGTTTGCGACACCAGCGTTATAGTCTTCAATATTATTTTTCACCACGTAGCCCAAGGTTTCAGCCACTGCCATAAACACGTCAGTTTGTGGCTCGGGCAAAAATTGCTCTGGCTGGTTGGGGTTAGCATGGCGTTTTTGCAAATACAAAATCGAGGTTTTGGCGCCCGTGCCAGAGAGCTTAAAGCAGTCGCTCGGCAATGAAATTACTGCTTTTACAATGGCTTTACCGCCAACAAACTCGCCGGTTTTTTCGTCTTTTTTCCCCATGATGTACTCGCGTACATAACGGTCGCCGGAGTTACATAAAATACCATCGGGCAGCACTATTAACAGACGGCCTCCGGGTTTAAGCAGTTGCAGGCAGCGGTCGATAAAAAGTACTGCTGGGTCAATAGTGGCACCTACCGGTTGCCAGTTGCCCTTGCTATCGGGCTTGCTGCCCAGCGCGAGCCCTGCGGTTGTAGGCTGCAGGCTGTAAAACGGCTTTTTATCAGTCCCGCCCGTTCTGCGCAAATCGGTACGATAGCCCGCCCATTTAGGCTCGCCGTTTTCATCCAGCTCTAAATCACCGATATCCTCCCACTTCATTTTTACGTGGTCATACCAGGCGTTGTAGCTATCAACGACTTTTTTGGTCGGACGAAAACCACCGAGCACTTGCTCCATATTGGCTTCGTAATTGGCTTTTGAGTTTTGACCATTTTTGCCTTTATCAAATTTAGGCGTACCGAACGGCGGGTTGGTGCAAATAAGGTCAAAGCTATTCGGCTTCAGGGCGTTAGTGGTGAGTGAGTTGTCGGTATAGAAAATCTGTGCTTTGGGGGCACCTTGCAATGCCATATTCACGCGGGCCAGCATTACCATGCGTGGTGCAGCATCGGCACCGGTAAATGCACAGTCGCGTAATTTTTGTTTCAATGATTCTTTTTTATCGTCGGCCAGCACCAGCTTAAAATCGATCCATTTATCAATCTGGCTTAACGCCACCGAGCCAAAACCAAAGGAGCCACAGGTGGGGTCGCAGAAACGAAAATCGCCATTGGCTAAGCGCGATCGCATTTCATCGTCATCGTCGATGTCGTGCATAGCAATTTCTAGCATGGCCTGTTTTACTGGGTTAGGTGTTAAATAAACGCCAAGGCCACCTTTGGATTCAAAGTTAGCGCGTAGGAATACATCAAACACTCTGCCGAGTAAATCTCCTGACACATCAGCCAACGTGCCGTGTTCTTTAGCGATTTTACCGTCGTTGGTTTTTACCGGTCCCAGGTTTTGTATTGCTTCCAGCAAATCCTGATAGTTTTTTGCAACAGACAGCCGCAGGTGTGTTTCTTTACTAAAGATGGGGTTACGTGAGCCATCATCTGAGATCACAACGTAGTTTTCGTGGCTTTTAAATTCCTCAAAGGCGGCTTTGATTTGGGCAACGGCTTTATCGCCGTGGCTCTCCACATATTGCCAATCAAAGACATCACGAAAACGCAGGGTATTTCCCTCATCATCTTTAAAGGTAAGGTCTTCATCGTGATGCAGGCGGAAAGTTTCTAAAAACAGAAGCTTAGCTACTTCTTCAATAATGTCGTTCTTGTCGTTTACCTTGTCTTTGGTAACGCGATAAACATTTTCATGGAAGGCATCAAATCGCTGCATTAAGCGTGTATAAACACGCATCGACCAGCGAAAGGTTGGATCACGCTCCATGCGATCAAAGCTACGTAATTCTTCCAGACCAGGCAGGGTATCTGCACCGTGGGTACCGTCAGATCCATCGGCACCGAACAAGGCCAAAATACGTTGGTTCAAGCCATCGTCCACAACGGCATATACTGGCCAGTCACCTTCGATATCACTTAACAGCTGATAGGCTAAATCATCAAACTTTGCAGTGTCAGCGGCGTATTCCCAATGGCCTTCTGTCAGCGCAATCAACATGACTGGTGGCGTTAAGTTGCCTTCAACCAGGCCTTGAATGAGACCAGCCTTGGCGAATTCATGCTCGGGTAATTCGACCAATGGCTGAGTAAACTCGGAGTGCTGTTTGACCAGTTTATTGAACAGTGCTTCTAGCTGCTGTTGCGGGTCTTGTTTTTTTGCTTCTTTTGCCATGATGTTTTCTAAAATCCTTTAATACAGCCAATGGTTACTACAAATGCCGGCTAATTTATCAGTACCAGCAAGGGGCCTTTAATCTCTATCTGCGCGTGCTTCTGTGCCAGTTTGCGTATCTGCTGTTCACTGGTCGTAATACCAGCAGGGAGCTTTTTCAGTACTTGTGCAAGGGGCATGCGCCCACCAGCTTGATGCAACAATGATACCAAATGTGCCGCGATATCAGGTATAACCTGGTACGTTGCCGTTGTGGGCCCTTTTAGATGATTACTTTGAGGCAATGAGGCAAGCCATAGCGAAACTTGAGACTGGCTAAAGCCAAGTGTTTGCCAGAGGGTTTGGTTCTCATTAAATACAACGGCGGCGCTTCTGGGAGTTGCTGTTTGCTGAGTTATTAGTTGTTCCAGGCTTTGTCGCTGGTATTCATGGGTCATCTCATGCCTCCACTATAGGATACTGAAGCAGCCATCCGATCCAGTTGGGGGCTCATTGTACAGGACACGTCATTCGGCCACATCATCCTCTCACCGCGTTTTGCCATTATCCGGAATGGCACAACCCATAATTTTAAAGTCTCCGAGAAAGCAAAATGCTGCGGTATCGGTTGGCTAAAGTCATCATGCGCAGGGTAAATCAGATACATTTCGCCATTCCCACCAAGATATTTTTGTCCGTAGGCAAACATTTGATAGAAGTCAGCTTGTGCCAGTCCATAGAGTGATTTTGTCTGCTGGCTGCTATTCACCAGCTTCCATTTTGTATCCATCACCATTTCGGTTTGAACTGGTTTATTTGATTGAATCAGCAAGTCGGGGCGAAGCTTAAAGCAATCTTTAACTCCATGCTTTACCAAAGAATAAATTGCTGCTTGAGGTAAAACTTTGAGGTGAGGTGGTAACTCGTCGGGTAGGGTCTGTGCCACAAAGGATTCAAATACCGCTTCCATAGGGAACAAAAGTGATATCGCTTTGGTGTTTCCCTGCAAAGCACTCGGGCTCATTCCCCTCAGGATCAATTGCGCCCATGCCATTGGCTCGTTGTAATGAGCCATACCACGCTCGAGGCGTAAGTTGTTTATATCACGTTCAATATCCCGGCTAAGTGGAATACCGTCAAACGCAAAACGCAGTTCGTAAAGCCAGCGTTGATTATCTGATGACAGCTGCAGACTAAGAAGCTTATCTAGTGCGGAGTGTAAGAGCCGATTGGCTGCACAATCAGGCATGTAGTCATCATAATCGACACAAAACTTATGGCGATTCACCGCGTTATGTCGCAGCTGTGCAGAAAGCATCAGCTTGCCCTTCATAAAAGCCAGATTACCTTGCTTGCTCACATAGTCGGAGCGTAAACCCTGTTTAAGCAATTGGCTGACGCTATGCAAAAACTGGTTAATAAAAATCTCAAGCAAAGGCATACGCTGAGCCTGAAGAGTGGCTTGCTGGGTTTGAATATGTCGGAACCCAGGCAGATGGCTTAGCATCGTCAGCAATGTTTGACGTGCATTAGCCGCTGTGAGGTTTTTACCAACCTTGGGCAGTATCTCAAGCTGGAAACCGTGAGGTGTTGAAAGCATCCCTGCGTAGTTTTGAACCTGAAGCAATTTGAAGCCTGAGCGAGAGGTGAGTTTGAGGAACTGGCTCCCTTGATTACTTGCCAGGCTAAGCGCTTCTAAATAATTAAAGACCTGTGGAGGCACCGGTTTTGCGCCAACTGAAGCCGCTTTTCCACTCCCCAAGAGGTCATATTCAAAAACGGAGATAACTTCACCCATGATTTACTGCCTGCTCATCAAGGGGAGTCTGTTGGGGCTGATAAATTGAACGATAAGCCTGTGGAATATTCCAGATCTCTTGATCGAAATCTTTGAGCTCATAAGCTGTTGATTGCTGATCATGGCGTCGTAAACCATGGTTGTTACCAAAAAGCGTATCGAGATCGTCGGTTTTCTCAATCACGAATTGCAGGTTGTCGTCTTGCTTTTGATTGTCTGCCAGCACCAACCGGATCTTGTTCCAGTCATCGAAAAAGTATTCCTGTAAAAGCGGAATGATCTTTTTCTGGAATGCGATCTTCAATTGTTTAAACGCAGCTTCTTCATCACCGGCATCGAGTGCATTTTTTACCGGCATAAAGAACGCATGCCCCAGCGTATGTTCACGATCGTAAAGAGCCTCGATGCGGCTATTGAGTTTCTCTAACAACGACTCGAGCTCTATGCCTTTCACCTTAGCTTCACTCAGTAAAGAGAGATCAGGCATCATTTCGACAAAGTCAAAGCGACGGCGCAAAGCCGTGTCCATCAGAGCTAAAGAACGGTCCGCTGTATTCATGGCTCCGATGATATCGACATTGCCGGGTACGCTGAAGTGATCACCGCTATAAGCCAGTTGCAGGCTCATCGCATTGGGCATGCCTGCACGCTTGTCTACTTCAATGAGTGAGATTAGTTCACCAAAGATCTTGGATATGTTACCGCGATTGATCTCATCAATGAAAATGGCGTAGCGATGTCCTGGATCGGCATTCGCACGTTGGCAAAGGCGCATAAAGATACCCGGCTCAATGGGATAAGAGATATTGCCACTCTCGTCAGAGCGAGCGCGTATACCTTCAATAAATTCTTCATAGCCGTAAGATTGGTGGAACGTAACCACCGCAAAACGCTGGATGGCTTCGGCAGATTTAGGGCCACGTTTAAGTTCGGCGTAGAGCTCTACCAAATCCTCCACTTGCTCGAGCTGTGAATCAACTAGAAACCATTCGCTGTTATCTGTTTTGTTAAATACGGCAGGCTCACGCCGATTCTTATAATCAACGGTTAACGACTCGGGAACTGTATAGGATTGCAAAGCTGCCCAGGCAGTATTCGATAGATTGCCATTACGACCGTTTAATAATGCCTTACGTTGAAACCACATATGTTCAATAATTTGGCGAACTTTCGCTCGTTTCCCAAGATCGAGCAGCACCAGCGTTATAACCTGCATCCAGTTCAACGATTCAAGGCGAGAATCCAGCCAGGCATCACGATCAGCGGGAACAGCATGAGAAGTGTACTCTTTCATTTTTTGCTGCAACCTGAAGGTCTTGCCAGTGCCAGGGGGGCCAAAGAAGATCACGTTAGTTGGTGAATGTAGGATGATCTTGTTCTCGATGGGCTCACTGCGGGTTATGGATGTAGTGCTAGCTACTTTCTCCTGCTTTTGTTCATTATCGCGTTCACGGAGCAATTCATAGAGATGCCAGATGGCCATATTCACATAATAAGGATCTGTATCAGGAGATTGGGCGTGTATGGCTTGTTTCAATTCATAGTTTTTCTGTAACCAATTTCCGGTCAGTACCAAACCGAGATGGAAGTGCTGATTTAAGAATTCTGCTGCTTTATTAAAAGCATTCTCATCCACAGTACTGGTGTAGTTTTCTGGCGAGAACGCGGCAAAGACGCGATTTCTCAAACTCCAATACATACGCTTGAGAAGTCCGTTTTCTTTAGCTTGTTGAAGTGCATTGCCAACATATTGGTAAGTTTCTTCATCCGGCTGTTGCCGAATTCGTTCAGTTAGTTCTCTAAGCAGTGGCAGGCTTTGCTGATATTCTGCTAAGGATGGAACGCCCTGGCGAATACTTGCAATGCCGTTGTCACGCTCATACCAAAGCTGTTTGACCAGACCATCTGTTGCAGGCTCAGCAAAAGTTGAGGTTTGCTGTAGCAAAGTCGTAAATGCACGGTATCGCTGATACCATCTGGAAGCTGTGTAATTTTTATCTTTCGCCAGGGCATCAATCAATTCACTAATCGTTAGCCTACCTGCTTCGACACTATCTACAAGAGTCATCGTGACTTTTCCTCTGTTGTGACATTACTTATTTTTTAATTAATATGAGGTATTCTAACTATATTGAGTTAATCGTTGTGACAAGTGCCTGTTATATATACAACTATCTGTTAACTCAGCTCTAATTTAAATACAATGTAAGGTTGTAGGGTGAATGCTGTTATCAACCTCACCCCCTAAAAACCTCTTTCCGATGCCACTCTACAAACCCCTCAAAAGGGTAATTTTTACGCACCTGTGGTAACGCAATAGTTTTCCCGTCAAAATCCCAGAATAGTTTCTCAACGATCCCTCCGCCGTTTACCGCATCTGATACCAGTACCCGCATATTTTCATCCAGGCCAATCGATCCTTTATCAAAGGCTTTATGGTGAATTGCGCAAAGCGCCAGGCCATTAGGAATTTCACAAGGACCTCCTTGCTGTTTCCATTTTATATGCGCCGCTTCCAACGCGACGGTGGTGTCGTCGTGGCGCATATTAAAGCCACATATCGCGCACTGGTAGTTATAAGCGCGTAATACATTTTTGCGAAATAACGGGTCGCGCTGTTTACGGATTTGCTGGAGATCAAAACCCAGCTCGTCAGCAATTTCTTCCTGAATACTCTCGGTGAAGTGCGCTTCGAGTATCTGTTGCGCCAGAGTATTGATGAGTTTTTTATTGCCGGTTACCAGGGCGTAGTGCTGTTCATCGAAACCGCCTGCAACGTGGTATTCAGTCAGTTCCTTCACTGGCGGTTGTCGGCTGCTCCCTGCTGTTGAGCAAAGCTCGGCATTGTGTAATTGCCAGAATCCGTCGCCTTGTAATCGCCAGAACGGCATATCAGGTCGGTACTGTGAACGCTGTGGCCCAAAACGTTCCAGTAAACTGTGCAGAGGTTCGTAGATTTCCGATCCATAATCGAAAAGGCGTGGATGTCCATTCAGGTATCCCGCTAATACGTATAGCAATAACAATGGTTTATGCGGTGCGCGCTGTTCACCCTTATGCCAGATTTTTATATTGGCAATTGCCTGCTGTAGCGATTTACTGGAAGCCATTGATATCCCTGGCAGTGAAATAATTGCGATCATGCTCGCAAATTTTCTGCTGTTCAAGCCTGCAAGTGAAGATATATTACATTGATCTCGTTTGTTTTTTTGCTGCCTGTGTACCCTAATTGCCATGCGATGCTGCACCGGCGCAAACCACCGTTTACGCCGGAGCAGTTAAAAGCGTTGATGGATGCGAATAAATCAAATTAATGAACGCTCACTTTTCGCGCCAAAACTGCAAAATTGCTTCTACAAACCTGTCAGAAATAACCCCCCGACGGGCTGCCGTGCTGAAATGACTGCTTCGCAGTGCCGTCGTCCAGTTCTCCGGTGACCGGTACGCTGAACCGTAATATCCCGTGCTTAAATCGTCCGGATCTTCATCAGGCGCGTTCGTCAGTCCTCTTTCACCTTGTTGCTGGAAGTCGACGAAAATAATATTGGCTAAAACATTATTTTGATAATTGCCATAAATAGCTTCATACGAATGCGGGAAATTTTCTTTCCAGTACCAGGTGGTATCGCCGCAAAACCACGGCGCGTCAGTAATATTATTAAGCTGAGAATGGTATTGTTTTAGATCCCTACGAAAGGCTTCAACCATATGATTAAAGTGTTGAGGGTGTGACGCGTAGTCACTGGTCATTAAGTCAAATTCGCCTTGCATCCAGCATACGCCGAGGAATTTGTTATGCGGATTTTTTGCCAGTGCGGCTCGCGTTCTGCTGACTAAATCCTGGTATAGCGGAGTATCCGTTCCCCAACGACAAGCATCATGGCTGGCTCCGTACCGTTCTGAATATGTCCCTTCGCTGCCTGCGGTAAAAGCCGATCCGCCACGGCAACACGGAACGATGAGAATCCCTGCATTATCAGGAATGAAGGGCAGTAATTTCCGTGCAATATGCAGTGCCTGGCCAACGGTGCCGTACTGTGTTTGATGATTCGTTGCCAGAGGATGGTGATAACCCTGCATATCCTGAACATCGTGTGGGCAGTGAGTCAGTGGAATAATGTCGTTAAAGTGACATGACGGGCCTCCGGGATGCGTATGCGCAAATCTCGCTAATTGTTTAATTCTGGGATGAGGCGCATCTTCCCTGTCCGGTAATGGCAGTCCTTCGCCATACGCCATGGCATTAGACTGACCAGCAACGGTAAGAACATAGTAATAATCGGGCGATATTATTGCGTTCATATAAATTTCGCGTAATTGAAATGGTAAATTGATAGCAGGGCCCCTTTACTGGGGCCCTGAAGCGTTAGTTTTGTACTGTAACTTTATTATCCTTCACAGAGATCAAAACTGAATCCGTCACCGCTTTGCCGCCTGCAGTTTCACCGCCAATAATCAATAGACTATTATTCCAGGGCAATGATACTCCGTAGGCCCGACCTTGCGATAATTCACCCGATTTATCCCATTTCCCGTTATGCCAAAGATGAATATCAGCGCTATATGATTTTTTCAGGCCTTCATGCGCATAGTTCTTACCGTTCTGGTAATTTTCTCGTGAACCTTTGAATCCGGCCCCTCCGGCAAATATAAGAGAATCATTGCTTATCCCCGCAAAACCGCCAGCGACGCCATCTGGTGATGAGACGGGAGCAAGCCTATTCCATTTTAAATTATTACCGGTGAAATCAAGTTCAAATACGGCATCCGTTCGCAATCCTGGTTTGGCTTCGCCATTAATAAGCCAGGTTTTATCACCTTTATTCACAACCGCCGCACCAGCCGTTCCGTACCAGGGAGATTCGCCAGCGTAACTCCATTGCTGTGTTGAGGGATCAAAAGACAACAGAAACTTATTGAAGAAATAATCTTCTGCTTTTTTGTCAAAATAGTGAGCGTTGATTTTATCTATAGCGGTTGAATCTTTTCCAGCCTCGTTGAGATCTTCAAAATAGCCATTGAAGATATTCTGGTTAACACCACCAGTAACATAAGCCTTGCCGTTGTGTACAAAAGTCACATGGCCCGCCATGCCCATCGGCGCGTGCGACATCAATTTAACCCAACTATTGGTTTTGGGGTTGTATTTGTGTACGTCATTAAATACCTGAGTCAAGCCCTCGCTGTTTTTGCCAATGCCGCCAAACACATACAGATTGCCATCAATAAATGCCGAGGTTGCTTGATCTCTTGGTCCACCAGGGAATGCAGCTAACGCTGTCCATTTTTTATCTTTGGCCTGTGTATCCAGCTTGTACCATGCCGTACCTGCGCTACCTAAACCAATGTAGACAGTGTCGTTATCAATTGCTCCGGTACCACTTTTAAATGGCACAGGAGTTTCAGGTAATACAGACGCGTTTGCGGCAAATGAAGCCATCATGATAGCAAGCGCCGTTATTGTTTTATTCATTGTGACTGTCTCCTGTCTACTACAGTTTAAATGACACACCAATGCGATAACTGTTTTCCGATAAATTATCTCTGCCGTTGTAAACACCCTGACGGTCCAGGTAGTCATATTCTATGTATGGCGTAATATCGGGCGTCATATGGTATTGTAGAACAAATGCATTTTCCGTCGCCCATTTCTTATGGTTTGCATAGCGATAATCGTTCTGTTTGCTGTATAGCGTCGTTTGCCATGCGAAGGTGAAATCACTATTAATATGGTAAGTGACATATCCATCCCAACGATGAACGTTATCACGAGACATATCACCGGATAAGTCTTGTTGTCGGTAAGCTTTCCAGTCGTAACGATAGCGAATGCCAAAATTAAGATCTTTTGTCGCGTCCCAGGACAGTTTTACGTAGGGTCCGTAGCGTGTGCCGTTGCTGCTAAAATGCGTTAACATTCCCGGGCGCACCGTCCATTGATCATCAAGTTTAATCGCGTAATTAACTTCAACCTGAACATCATTGAGTGCGGCATTTTCCTTTTTATTATCATGAATGGTATTCCAGGTATTACTTTCCATGCTTGCCCACCATCCATTTTGCCATCCCTCACTGACTTTGAGTCGAGTCTCATAGGCGTGGCTTCCACTACGATATCCACCACGTACGTCCAGTGTCGCAGCCTGAGAAATTAATGGGGACGAAAAGCACAGTAATAATACGCCAGAAAGTATTTTAGCCTTTTTCATAAATTTCACTCATTTGTAGGATACAGAAAGCAATACAAAGCCCGCATAAACAATTAGCATTTATGTTGTGTAATATTTTTTTGCCAGGCTTATAGTGTCTTTGGCAACCGGTAGCTGTATTTTATATTTTTTTGTATAAGGTCTCCTGTGAAAAATCTCTTTTCACATTATTTAAATAAACAGAGATCCAGATTAAATACCTGAGTATAAAATCTCTTCTGATGTTTAATTGATTTGAATGTTCGTAAGCTATATCACTTACTCAATCCATTTTACCCAGAGTCATAAAATAGAATGTCTGTTGATCTCATTTTCATATTCCTTTCAGACTGAAGTGCGTTTTCATCACCCGATGAGAAAGAACTGAAGTGATGTTTGCCATAGATTGCGAGATGCCCTGTCTCATTGACTATCTTGGTGCACCTTTATACCTGTTATACCAGATCAAAAATCACGCAATCCATACAACAAAACCAGATTTGCAATTCGTGTCACAAAATATGTCGATCTTTTTCTAAGAGGAAGATGCCATGTGAAGCCAGACGAACACTTTCGGTGGTCTTCAAAAACTAAAGATCTTTGTTTAACTATTTGTTTTATAAATAATTTATTTAGAGTCTAAACAAGGGAAGCTTTGCAAGCTAACTCAGTGAGCTTGGTGAAAATCAGTGTTTACCCGCCATCAGGCTGAGCATAATTCTCATCATGAAATATGTTTCCTGGTTTGTGGCTTGTAACTGGTCACTTCTGAAGTCGATCTGGAGAGGCTTGTTGATGTTGGTGTTTTCAGGATGATGTTTCACTTAGTTTGTTTGCCGTATCGCCCGGCGAATGGCTGTGATTGAGGAAGGTTTAAGTCGTAGTGACCAAAGCTATATTTACCAACGAATGTAGATGAAAAAATCATCTCCTGCGTTCCCCCATATCTCCAGGATAAAAAGGAATGTAACAATCTCATGGCGTAAGCTGACGAATCAGCCAGGAATAATCGCTAGGGACCTAAGAATTAGCATGATAATAGCCACTAAGAAATTACTGCGCTCCATGAAATAGCCATTTTGTGGCAAATGGAGTTGACTAATAATGTCATATGTGAGACGGCTAGTTGAACGAATATTAAATTTTGCTGAATTTTTTATGTTGATTTTACTTGTTACAGAACATATCACATGATATATAGATAAGATTAGTTGCATTAATGATGAGGGTTATTATTAGATTCGTATCCGATTGATAAATATATAAAGGTACATAGCATGCAAGAGCATGGCGTTTGTATGGCAACGTTATTATAATTAACTGTTGCTACTCCATTTAAGTTCACTCAGAAGAACTGGTCCACTTACGTTAGTTATTAAGCAAACGTTCGCTTTTATAAACATAATCAGGATAAAAATGTTGGATTATTGCTAACCCAGCACAGCTAGTGCGCGTCTGTAATTATAAGGGAAAAACGATGAAGAATAAGGCTGATAACAAAAAAAGGAACTTCCTGACCCATAGTGAAATCGAATCACTCCTTAAAGCAGCAAATACCGGGCCTCATGCAGCACGTAATTATTGTCTGACTTTGCTTTGTTTTATTCATGGTTTCCGGGCGAGTGAAATTTGTCGATTGAGGATTTCGGATATTGATCTTAAGGCAAAGTGTATATATATCCATCGATTAAAAAAAGGCTTTTCAACAACGCATCCGCTATTGAACAAAGAAGTTCAGGCTTTAAAAAACTGGTTGAGTATCCGTACTTCGTACCCGCATGCTGAGAGCGAGTGGGTATTTTTATCTCGTAAGGGAAATCCGCTTTCTCGGCAACAGTTTTACCATATTATCTCGACTTCCGGTGGTAATGCCGGGTTGTCACTGGAGATTCATCCGCACATGTTACGCCATTCGTGTGGTTTTGCTTTGGCGAATATGGGAATAGATACGCGACTTATCCAGGATTATCTTGGGCATCGCAATATTCGTCATACTGTCTGGTATACCGCCAGCAATGCAGGGCGTTTTTACGGCATCTGGGATAGAGCCAGAGGACGACAGCGTCACGCTGTTTTATAGAGATAGTTGAGATACCAGGGATGGTGTTAAAAACTACATTATTCTTACGATATATCAAAAATGATTAACCATTTATTAATTGATGTTATTGTAAGTGTGATTATTAATTTTCATAATAAACATTAAGTTAACCATATCCATACAAAATACAATGGTTTATGTTCTTCAAAATAAATAAACAAAATCATTCATAAATTTACACATCACTTAAATTCTCCTGTTTCCGCACTTTTTTCTTTATTTTTTAAGCAACTGGAAGTTAATCCACTGCAATCTATTGTTATATTGAATCAAATCAATGAAAATAGATGTTGTCACATCAGTGATATTTTATTTTTGTATGATATTTAATGTAATTGACTGATAGCCACATCACTCCGTGTGTGGTTATCTTTTTATCTATTGGGCTAATTTTGACCGATTGAGGTTTCCTATAGGTATTCATTCAAATATATCTCAGTTAGGAGTACTACTATTGTGAGTAAACGTCGTTATCTTACCGGTAAAGAAGTTCAGGCCATGATGCAGGCGGTTTGTTACGGGGCAACGGGAGCCAGAGATTATTGTCTTATTCTGTTGGCATATCGGCATGGGATGCGTATTAGTGAACTGCTTGATCTGCATTATCAGGACCTTGACCTTAATGAAGGTAGAATAAATATTCGCCGACTGAAGAACGGATTTTCTACCGTTCACCCGTTACGTTTTGATGAGCGTGAAGCCGTGGAACGATGGACCCAGGAACGTGCTAACTGGAAAGGCGCTGACCGGACTGACGCTATATTTATTTCTCGCCGCGGGAGTCGGCTTTCTCGCCAGCAGGCCTATCGCATTATTCGCGATGCCGGTATTGAAGCTGGAACCGTAACGCAGACTCATCCTCATATGTTAAGGCATGCTTGCGGTTATGAACTGGCGGAGCGTGGTGCAGATACTCGTTTAATTCAGGATTATCTCGGGCATCGAAATATTCGCCATACTGTGCGTTATACCGCCAGTAATGCTGCTCGTTTTGCCGGATTATGGGAAAGAAATAATCTCATAAACGAAAAATTAAAAAGAGAAGAGGTTTGATTTAACTTATTGATAATAAAGTTAAAAAACAAATAAATACAAGACAATTGGGGCCAAACTGTCCATATCATAAATAAGTTACGTATTTTTTCTCAAGCATAAAAATATTAAAAAACGACAAAAAGCATCTAACTGTTTGATATGTAAATTATTTCTCTTATAAATTAATTTCACATCACCTCCGCTATATGTAAAGCTAACGTTTCTGTGGCTCGACGCATCTTCCTCATTCTTCTCTCCAAAAACCACCTCATGCAATATAAAC
>ULVJ01003850.1_pt1 | contig 48975 bp, 40 predicted proteins | sample 1959361 | NCBI WGS metagenome assembly ULVJ01 (sample SAMEA4835784, study PRJEB28245) | human gut metagenome | biome: gut microbiome; material: fecal sample | place: Denmark | collected 2008
ATTTTGAAAAAGAGGAAGGAAAACAATTCATGCGTATGTCGTGATCTGTGAAATACAAAACTTTACAGACCGTGAAAAAGAAAGTATACTAAAGGCTGACATTTTTTATCAAATAGAACGGAAAGGCAGTTTCGCCATGAAACTGTAGGATTCAGGGGATATAGAGTATGAGTATCAGACAATGGAAGCGCACCCTTGCCATCGGAGGAGTGATTGCCCTCACATCCCAGCTGTACTGGAACGCGTTTATTGATTATTTTCGAATTTCCACCTCCGTGATCCTGCTTCCTGTCCTGCTGATGACAGTGGGGCTGGAGCTGCACACCTTGACTACCTGCTTTGTCACGTCGGTGATTGTGTTTACCGTGCGTTTTCTGATCCAGTCTGAAAGCGTTGGCATGACGTGGCAGACGGCGCTTTATGTGCTCCCCGGCGCTTTGTTTTATTTCAGCTACGGAGTGATTTTCAAGCTCTGCATCAGGAACAGGCGGGCCACGACCAGACAGAAGCTGTTGTGGGCTATTTTTCTGTCTGACTTTGGAGCGAATCTGATCGAGGCAGAGATGCAGGAGTATCTGCAGTTTCGAACCCTTGACGAGCACATTATTATTTATCTGGCAGTGATCGCCGCGATCCGGACCATGTTTGCCTGCATGCTTCTGGTGGGAGAACGGCAGTACCGGGCCCTTCTGAAAAAGAATGAGCATGAACGGCGTTATCAGAGACTGTTTCTGATGAAAACAGGCCTTAAAAATGAAATCTACTTTATGAGGAAAAACTCGGAGGAGATTGAGTCGGTTATGGCCAACGCCTACAAGCTCTACGAAAAGCTCTGCGAGCAGAAGCTCCCAGACGAGATGAAGCAGATGTCCCTTGCCATAGCCAGGGACGTCCATGAGATAAAAAAGGATTACTTCCGCATTATCCAGGGAATTGAGGAGGAGATTGGAAGCGAATACGAAGAGGAGAGCATGAGCTTTCACGATATTCTTCAGATTCTCCAGTCCTCCACCTACCACATGATTGCGGCCAAAGGGCTGGATATTAAGCTGGTGTTTAGCTGTAACGATAATTTTATCACCTGCGGCCACTATACTCTGATGGCAGTGTTAAAAAATCTGGTCAATAACGCGATTGAGGCCATTGAGAGCGGAAAAAAGCCGGGCCAGGTGAGAATATTAGAAAAGAAGGAAAACGGAGTCTATATATTCCAGGTGGAGGACAATGGACCGGGCATTTCGGAGCGCCATCTGCCCAACATTTTCGAGATGGGATATTCGACAAAGTTTGACTATAAGACGGGAAACATCTACCGGGGCGTAGGACTCTGGGGAGTCAGAAACACGGTGGAGAAGCAGTTTAAGGGAACAATCAACGTGGTTTCACAGCCTGGAAAGGGAACCAGATTTCAGGTGGAAATCCCTGCCGAGAGATTAGAGGAGTCATAATATGGAGATTTATATTGTAGAAGACGACAGAACGGTAATCAATATTCTGGAAGATATAATAGAAACCAACGGGCTGGGAACTGTCTGCGGCACCTCCGGCGGGCAGCCGGCGGACATGGAGGAGATTGTGCGCCTGAATCCGGACGTGGTTCTGGTGGATTTCCTGATGCCGGAAAAGGACGGCATTCAGCTGGTGAGAGAGCTGAAGGAGGCTGGCTGCGGTTCGCGGTTTATTATGATTTCTCAGGTGTCGGCCAAGGAGCTGATAGGGAAGGCCTACAGCGCCGGAATTGATTTCTTTATCAGCAAGCCGATCAATATTATAGAAGTAAAATCTGTCATCGAAAACGTGGAGCGCCAGATCCAGAACGAGCGGACTCTCTCCAACATCAGGAAAATGTTCCTGGCTGAAATGAAGGAGGAGGTTCCGGAAGAGAAGAAGAAAAACGACGGATATGTGAAGAAGCTGCAGGTGATTTTAAACCGGATCGGCATGTCGGGAGAGAAGGGCTGCGACGATATCATCAAAATCTGCCAGTATCTCCACGCCAACCATAAGCCAATCTCCCAGGTCAGCATCGGCCAGCTGTGCGAGATTCTGAGCGCAGCGCCCAAGAACATGGAGCAGAGAGTGCGCCGCGCCATTGCCGTAGGCATGGCAAATCTGGCCCACATGGGCATCGAGGACTTCATGAACGAGACGTTTACAGCCTATTCCGGCACGCTGTTCCCCTTCGAGGAGATCCGCGCGGAGATGGATCACATCCGCGGAAAGCGCAAATACGGAGGAAAGGTCAGCATTAAAAAGTTCATTGACAGCCTGATGCTGGCGGCAGACAGGGAATCCCGCTTCTAAAGCGGGGCTCCTGCCTGGAAAAAATAAACACTTCATAAACTTTCTGAAAAAATCTTTTCACTTTTTTAACAAATTCCTGTTTTTTTTTGTAGTATTTTGTAAGCCATATGGTAAAGTACCACCATAAAAATATTGGAGGTAATATATATGGCACCCATTTTAGAACTTGATATGTATCAGGCAACTGCGGTCGCAGCTCTCGTGCTTCTTCTGGGACGTTTCCTTGTAAAGAAGATTCCGATTCTGGATCGTTACTGTATCCCAGCGCCGGTTGTGGGCGGCTTTGTTTATGCGATTGTCCACTGTATTGTAAGAACGGCTGGAATTATTGAGATCAGCGCGGACATGACATTAAAGAATGTTTTCATGGTAGGTTTCTTCTGCAGCGTTGGTTTCACAGCATCCTTCAGAATGTTAAAGAAGGGCGGTATTCAGACTATTGTTTTCCTTGGCCTTGCATTAGCTATGGTAGTGCTTCAGAATATTCTGGGAGCAGGCCTTGCCACAGCGTTCGACCTTGATCCGAGACTGGGTCTTGCTACAGGTTCCATCCCGATGATAGGCGGACACGGAACAGCAGGTTCCTTCGGACCGCTTCTTGAGGATTTAGGCGTAGCTAACGCAAACGTAGTAGCTATCGCTTCCGCAACATTCGGACTGGTAGCAGGCTGCGCCATCGGCGGACCTATCGCTACATCTAAGATTAAGAAATTTAAACTTCACTCTGCAGAGATGTCAGCAGATGGCGGATCTGAGGCAGAGGATGCAGGAAAGATTGATTCCAAGAGATTCCTGGATGCAGTTCTGGCTCTGATTATTGCAATTGGTTTTGGTACAATCGTTTCTATGCTTCTTGGAAAACTGATGACTTTCCCATTCTACATCGGTGCTATGTTAGTCGGTGCAGTAATCCGTAACGTAGCAGATGTTACGAAAAAGGAGCTTCCGATGGAGGAAATCGGTGTAGTAGGCGGTTTCTGCTTATCTGTATTCCTGGGACTTGCCATGATCGACATGAAGTTATGGCAGCTGGCAGAGCTGGCTCTTCCGTTAGTAGTTATGTTAGCGGCTCAGACCGTTCTCATGTTCTTATACGCTAACTTCGTTGTATTCAACGTATTAGGACGCAACTACGATGCAGCAGTTATGACAACAGGTTTCTGCGGTTTTGGTATGGGCGCTACTCCAAACGCTATGGCAAATATGCAGGCAGTAGTAGGACAGTATGGTCCGGCTCCGACTGCATTCATGGTAGTACCGTTAGTAGGTTCCCTGTTCATCGACTTCTTCAACGCTACTATCCTGACAGGATTCATCAACTTCTTAGGCTAATTCAGTATCCATATACAAACACTCAGCCGGTCCTATGGGCCGGCTGTTTACTGCTTGGAAGCAGCGCGGCAGGACGCTTTTCTCACAGCCGGCAGGCGCTGATTCAGGCTCAGGACGCCTGTTATTATGTAATATAAATGAAATATAATAATATTTATAATGCGATATTAATTTGATTATGCACAGACAATGAGTTATAATTAAAACAGAACGTAAGATTTTCACAAAAACAGTAGATTTTTTGTTTCTTTTTTGCTACAATGTAGACATGAAGCAAAGAGACTATACTGTTGAGTGAAAACTCACAATATTAATGCAAAAGCAGGAGGTATATTCCAATGAGCAAGTATGTTGACAGAGTTCTTGCAGAACTCAAAGAGAAAAATGCACATGAGCCAGAGTTCCTTCAGACAGCAGAGGAAGTTTTATCTTCTTTAGGACCGGTTGTTGATGCACATCCAGAGTACGAGAAGGTTGCTCTTCTTGAGAGAATGTGTGAGCCGGAGAGAACAATCGAGTTCCGTGTTCCGTGGGTAGACGACAACGGACAGACTCATGTAAACCGCGGTTACCGCGTACAGTTCAACGGCGCTATTGGACCGTACAAGGGCGGCTTACGTTTCGCTCCTTCTGTAAACCTTTCCATCATGAAGTTCTTAGGCTTCGAGCAGACATTTAAGAACAGCTTAACAACACTTCCTATGGGCGGTGCTAAGGGTGGTTCCGACTTCGATCCGAACGGCAAGAGCGATGCTGAAGTTATGAGATTCTGCCAGTCCTTCATGACAGAGTTATATCGTCATATCGGACCAGACGTAGATATCCCAGCTGGTGACCTTGGTGTAGGCGCTCGTGAGATTGGTTATATGTACGGACAGTACAGAAAGATCAGAGGTGCTTTCGAGAACGGCACTATCACAGGTAAGGGCAGATCCTTCGGTGGTTCCCTGGTTCGTCCAGAGGCTACAGGATACGGCGCAGTTTACTATGTAGAGGCTGTTATGAAGCACGAGAACGATACTCTGGCAGGCAAGACAGTTGCTCTGGCAGGTTTCGGTAACGTAGCTTGGGGCGCTGCTAAGAAGTTAGCTGAGTTAGGCGCTAAGGCTGTTACACTTTCCGGACCGGATGGATACATCTACGATCCAGACGGCGTTGTAACAGAGGAGAAGATCAACTACATGCTTGAGATGAGAGCATCTGGACGCAACAAAGTTCAGGATTACGCAGACAAGTTCGGCGTACAGTTCTTCCCAGGTGAGAAGCCATGGGGCCAGAAGGTTGACATCATCATGCCATGTGCTACACAGAACGACGTTGACCTTGAGCAGGCTAAGAGAATCGTTGCTAACAACATCAAGTACTACATTGAGGTTGCTAACATGCCAACTACAAACGAGGCTCTTAAGTTCTTAATGGAGCAGCCGAACATGGTAGTAGCTCCTTCCAAGGCTGTAAACGCAGGCGGCGTTCTTGTATCTGGTCTTGAGATGAGCCAGAACAGCGAGAGATACTCCTGGACAGCAGAGGAAGTTGATTCCAAGCTTCACCAGATCATGACAGGTATCCATGATGGTTCCGCTGAGGCTGCTGAGAAGTACGGCTTAGGCTACAACCTGGTAGCAGGCGCTAACATCGTTGGTTTCCAGAAGGTTGCTGACGCTATGATGGCACAGGGTATCTGCTGGTAATCAGTACCAACAATCGTTACATAAAGCGGTTATCTAAGTAAGAGGGGCTGCTGCATTAAGCGGGGTAATGCCTGGCATCAGGCGCCGTTTAAGGCAGCGGCCCTTATTTAAACCAGACAGGCCGTCAGGTCTGCCTGAAATCGAAAGGAGATAAAATTCACTATGAAGTGTCTTATTATTGATAAGGTATATGCAGGCATTGCAGAAGAGCTGGGAAAATACATGGAAGTAAAGACAGCAGACAATCTGCCGTCCTCCAAGGATCAGGTTCTCGCTGAGATCGGAGATGTAGACGTTCTGATCATGCGCGTGGATCCGAAGATTGACAAGGATATCATCGACGCAGCTAAGAACTTAAAGATCATCGGCGTTTGCTCCGTTGGCTTAAACCACATCGATATGGATTACGCTAAGGAGAAGGGAATCCAGATTTTCAACGCTCCTGGCTTAAACGCAAATGCAGTTGCAGAGCTTACCATTTCCAAGATGCTTGACATCTCCCGTGGAACCATGACAGCTAACACAGACGTTAAGGTTAAGCACGAGTGGGATAAGTACAAGTTCGTTGGCCGCGAGCTTCGCGGAAAGACACTGGGCGTTATGGGCTTTGGCCGTATCGGACGCCGCGTAGGCGAGCTGGGACGCGCTTTCGGCATGACAGTTGTTGCTTACGATCCATTCTTAAAGGCTGAGGACTTTGAGAAGGAGCACGCAACAGGCATGAGCATCGACGAGCTCTTAAAGGTTGCTGATTTCGTATCCATCCACGTGCCGTTAACACCAGAGACAAAGGATCTGTTCAATGCTAAATCCATCGCTGAGATGAAGGACGACGCAGTTGTTCTCAACATGAGCCGCGGCGGAATCGTAAACGAGAAGGATATGTACGAGGCATTAAAGGCAGGCAAGATCGGCGGATACGCAACAGACGTTATGGAGAACGAGCTGGCAGGCAGCGGCCTGACAGGAAACGACACCTTTGCAAGCCCGCTGTTCGAGTGCGATAACTTCATCGTTTCCCCGCATATCGGAGCACAGTCTGTAGACGCTTCCAAGGATATCGGTATCCATATCACAGCTAAGGTAAAAGAGGCACTTGGCCTGTAATCAAAGATAATAAAGTATTGCATTAAGGCGGGATTCGCGAAGGCGAGTCCCGCCTTTTCAGAACCCTGCGGCAGAAGAGAGGACAGCACGAATCTGCCGCAGACGCCTTACGATATAAAAAGTAGTGTATTTCCCCTTTTCGCGAATCTCCCAGGAATAAAACATCGTTTCCGGTGACTTTAAGTGGAACAAGGAAACGATGTTTTATTCCGTATTCCAGTGACTTCAAGTGGAACAAGGAAACGATGTTTTATTCCGTATTCCGGTGACTTCAAGCGGAACAAGACGGTTTATGTGAGAAGTGCTATAAAAAATAGGTTATATCGCAAATAAAAATGTGGAAAACTGATGAAAACTTCGTTGAAATTTCACCCTAACTCAGTTGAAATTTGTATGTTTTTTTGCCGGAATTGTCTTTATAATTATGAATATTAGATAAGCTGAGGATAGTTTGAGAAGGAAAAAACGGTGTTTTTGGCTTATCAGAAAGACAGAATTCAGCCGTTCCAGCGGCTGTTTCTGCAGCAAAGGAACTGTAAACGAAAGGCACCGTTTAAAACGGTGAAATCAGGGGGAAGTTTTTATGAAGAAAAAAACGAAACGTGTAGTGCCGGCTCTGCTGAGCCTGGTGATGGCGGTATCGTCTGTTCCCGGCCCAGCCTACGCCGCTCCGCTGGTTACGCTCTTTTCCTCAGCGGAAGACGACACGCAGATGGTTTCAGACGCGGAGACTGTGTTTGTGAATTTCTATGACGGCTCAGTCCGGTCTCAGGACTTCAACAGCAACTGGAAGTTTTTCCTGGGAAATGCCGGCAATGCGCAGGAGGTCAATTTTGACGACTCCAAGTGGAGGGCAGTGAGCCTGCCTCATGACTACAGCATCGAGCAGGATTATTCTCCAAATATGGAGGCGGAGAGTGGCTATCTTCCGGGAGGAACTGGATGGTACAGAAAGAATTTCACAGTTCCGAAGGAAGCTGCCACAAAGCAGGTCCGCGTGGATTTCGACGGCGTGTACATGAACGCCACTGTGTATATCAATGGACATCAGGTGGGAACCCATCCCTATGGATACTCGCCGTTTTCCTTTGACCTGACGCCGTATCTGAACTACGGCGGAGACAATGTAATCGCCGTAAAGGTAGATCACAAGACTCCGTCCAGCCGCTGGTATTCAGGAAGCGGTATTTACAGAGATGTGAAGCTGACCATCACGCCTATGGTACACGAGGCGCTGCACGGAACGAAAGTGGAGCTTCCGGATCTGGAGTCCAACAAGAGCAATCCTTCCGTCCACGTGGAGACTGCCGTTCAGAATGAGTCCGGATCTGAGGCGGAAGTCACAGTATCTCATAGGATTTACCGGAAGGATGACGACAGCAAGACTCCGATTGGCGAGATTACGGCAGATCCGGTTAAGGTAGCCAGCGGAGCGACCGTGACGGTGGAGAGCGATATGACTGCGTCCAATCCGGAGATGTGGACTCTGGATGAACCGTATCTTTACGTGATGGAGACAACCGTCAGCACAGGAACGACTACAGATGTAACGACCTCTGATTTCGGTTTCCGTTACTTTGATTTTGACAGCAGCACCGGTTTCTCCCTGAACGGAGAGAACATGAAGCTGAAGGGCGTTTGTATGCACCACGATCAGGGCTCTCTGGGCGCGGAGGCCTGGGACAGAGCCATTGAGCGTCAGGTAGAGATTCTGAAGGACATGGGCTGTAACGCCATCCGTGTGACGCACAACCCGGCGGCTCAGGATCTGATCGATATCTGCAATGAGAAGGGAATGCTTGTCATTGAGGAGATGTTCGACGGCTGGCATGGTTCTAAAAATGGAAATAATGAAGATTATGCCAAGTGGTATGGAAAGAATATCGAGGACGGCAACCTGATTATCGGACAGGAAGAGGGCGGCATGACATGGGCTGAGTTCGATATGAAGTCTGTCATCCGCAGAGACTGGAACGCTCCAAGCGTGATCTCCTGGTCTCTGGGCAACGAGGTCATGGAGGGAATTGGTATTGGAGTTGGCGATTACCCGAATCAGGCTCAGAAGCTGATTGCCTGGGCGGTGGAGACAGACGATACAAGACCTGTAACCACTGGGGATAATAAGCTGAAGAGCGGTCTGGCACAGTCCCAGCAGATCGGCGAGAAGCTGGCCGCTGCGGATGGTCTGGTAGGCTTTAACTACACAGCGTTAACCGGAGGAAATTCTTTATCCGATTATCATGCAAAGCATCCGGACTGGAATATCTACGGCTCAGAGACAGCCTCCTCCATTAACAGCAGAGGCGTTTACAAGCCGTCTCTCTACGACAGACAGCTGACAGCCTACGACGAGTCTAAAGTAGGATGGGGACATTTTGCCAGCGACGCTTGGTACACTACCATCCAGAAGGACTTCGTGGCAGGAGAGTTTGTCTGGACAGGCTTTGACTACATCGGAGAGCCGACCAACTGGAACGGCGTGGGATCTGGCGCAGTGGGAACATGGCCATCCCCGAAGAACTCCTACTTTGGAATTATTGACACAGCAGGACTTCCGAAGGACAGCTACTATCTGTACCAGAGCTTATGGAATGAGTATGAGAATACTCTTCACATTCTTCCGGCATGGAACGGCGATGTAATAGAGCAGGATGATCAGGGAAATGTAAAGGTAGTGGTTTACTCAGACGCTCCGACTGTAGAACTCTATTTCACTCCGACAGGCGGAGAGGAGAAGCTGATCGGTACAAAGACCATGACTGAGAAGCGAAGTGAGGGCGAGAATGGCGCCGAAGGCCTCTATACTTACCAGATGTATGAGGGCGAGGGCAAGGACAGCACAGCCCACAAGAACCTGTACCGCACCTGGAAGGTTCCTTATCAGGATGGAACGCTGCGGGCAGTGGCGAAGGACGCTTCCGGCAAGGTGATTTCCAATACAGTGGGAAGAAATGTAGTTAAGACAGCCGGAAAGGCTGCCAAGATCGAGGCGGAGGCTGACAGAGACAGAATTGACGCCGACGGAGACGATCTCAGCTACATTACAGTAACGATTACAGACGAGAATGGAACGATGGTTCCGGACGCAGACAACCGCGTGAAGTTCACCGTAGAGGGCGACGGAAAGCTGGTAGGCCTTGACAACGGCTGGACTACAGACCATGATTCTTATCAGGCAGACAACCGCAGAGCATTCAACGGACAGCTGGTAGCGATTGTACAGTCCACAGAGGAGGATGGTTCCTTCACATTGAAGGCAGAGGCCGAGGGACTGAAGGGATGCGAGGTCACAGTAGACACAGAGGCGGTTGAGAGCGGAGAGACCGATCCAGACACCGACAACATGGTGGCAAGCTATGAGATTTCCAAGAACTACTATGTAAAGGTAGGCTACGAGCCGGTGCTTCCGGAGACACTGCCAGTTACATACACAGACGGAACGACAGCAGAGCTTTCTGTTGTGTGGGATACCATTCCGCAGGACAAGCTGGACGAGGAAGGAAGCTTCCTGTTAAGCGGTGATATGGAGGGAACCAAGGTTTCCGTCAGCATCAATATGATCAGCCAGATTGCGGCAATCCTAAACTACTCCACAACGGTGCATCTGGGCGAGGCTCCGCTTCTGCCGGAGTCAAGACAGCTGGTATCTGAGGATGGAGAGATCCTAAATATCGCCCTTCCGGTTGAGTGGGAAGAGCGTCCGGCTGACGACTACAAGGAAGAGGGCATCGTAACGGTGAACGGAACCGTTTCTGTCTTTGGAGAGCCGATGGATGTGACAGCTTCTGTGCGGGTTCAGAAGGAGAAAGCGGTTATCACAGACAATGTGGGAACCAAGGCCAAGGTCAGCCAGATAGTAGGAAAAGCATCTGATACGCTGGGTGCAATCAACGACGGTTCCACGAAAAGCGTGGATGCTGCCAGCGGCCCTAACAAGTCCAGATGGAGCAACTGGGACTATACGAAGAAGACTCAGAATGATCCGCCGGCAGAGCTTCAGTTTGTCTTTGACACACAGGAGACACTGGGACAGATTAAGATTTACTTTGTAAGGGATAACGGCTCACTCCGATTCCCGGATCCTGGCATTACCAAGATTTACATTTCCAACGATATGAAGCAGTGGACAGAGCTTCACACTCTGGGAGTGGAGGAGACAATTCCGGATAAGGAAACCTCCAGCATGGTAAAATGCTATACCTACGACTTTGCCCCTATGGGAGCTACCTACCTGAAGCTGGAAATCCACAATAACAAAGTGGGCAGCGAGGGCGCTGCAGGCGCATCTATGCCGACCACAGGAATCACAGAGGTAGAGCTTTACCGCTCTGAGGGACGCTTCACAGCCAACAGCTCTACGGCTCTCAGCAGCCTGACTTTAAACGGCGTGGAAGCTCCGGAGTCTGCTCTGAAGGCAGGCGAGTACAACACTCCGATGAGCGTTGTGGAGGAGTTAGAGGCAGTCAGCAAGGAGAATGCGGCTATCACCGTACTTCCGGCTGCAGACGGACAGGTAAAGATTCTCTTAGAGTCAGAGGATCACTCTAAGATGGATGAGTTTATCATTCATCTGGAGCAGGATTCCACAGGAAGCGCAGACGACGATTCTATGGATTATCCGGTAGAGGATATGAAGGTAACCGTTGGAAATGAGCATGGAACTGATAAGAAAGAGAATGCCCTGGACAACAACTACGGCACAGTATGGCATACAGACTGGAATAATGTAACTCCTGTCGAAAAACGCTGGATTCAGCTGGAACTCGATAAGGAGACCAACATTGACGCGCTGCGTTACTATTCCAGAAATGACGGTCCTAATGGACGCGTTAACAAATATAAAGTGGAGGTAAGCTCCGACGGAAAAGACTGGAAAACAGTTTCCACAGGAAATTGGAAAAATGAAGGAGGCTGGAAGCTGGCGGCCTTTGAGGAGCCAGTAAAGGCTAAATTTGTCAAGCTGACTGGTGTGGAGACATATGGAAATACTGCCAATATGTTTATGAGCGCCGCCGAGGTGAGAGTCCGGACAGCCAGAGAGACAACAAAACTGACAGAGGACAATGTGACTCTTTCAGAGGATACCTTTATCATGGACGAGGATCAGACTCCGGTGAAGCCGGAAGTATCTGTTTCCATTGACGGAAAAGACCTGAGATACGGTATTGATTACACGGTTAATTATGAGAACAATGATAAGCCGGGAATCGGAACTGTGATTGTAAAGGGAATCATGGACTACTCAGGTGTTATCCGCCTGGAGTTCCGCATCGTGGGCAGCAATACCCAGAATGTGACGGTTCTGGACGGAACCATCACAAAGCTGGATGATCAGGAGCTGGAAGGCCAGACTCAGATCGAGGCAGAGAGCGGAAGAATCGTTACAGTGAAGGCAGACGTAAAGGATGGAATGGAGTTTGACCACTGGAGAACAGCTCCGGCCAACCTGTTAAGCAAAGAGGATATGGAGAAGGAAGAGGTTTCCTTTATCATTCCTGAAAGCGGAAGCCGTCTGCACGCAGTATACAGAGAAGAGGGAGAAGACAAACCGTCTGAGGAAGCTTACACGACAGCAGAGCCGTCAAACTGGTTCGCATTCGGCGACGAAAGCGACATGGAGGCGCTGCTTGAGGCAGCTCTGACAGACAGCGACGACGTAATTCTTCAGAGGGGCGGATCCGCAGAGGTTAAGATGAACCTGGAGCGCTCTAAGAAGGAACCGAGCAAGATGGATATCCTGAAGAGCTATGAGCTTCTGGCAAGTCCGTCTGACGCAGAGGAGGAAGAGGATGACGACGATAAGAACGTAACCTCCAAGGCAACTGCCTCCAATGCAGAAAAGAGCGAGACAGTGAAGGCAAGCGCATCTGACGCAGAGGAAACACTGAATCCGAGAGACATTTTGAAGGACGATGTACTTTCTCCGTTAAAGGCAGTAAAAGAAGAGGCTGGTCTTAACGATGACGAGGAAGCTGCCAGAACGACAAAGATTGCATTCTGGATTCGGACAACAGCTGAAAAGGTAGTGACAAACAGCGCTGGAAATCCAACCAGAACACAGCTGGTAGATCCAAAGCTTCCGGAGGTTCAGATTACAGCGGAGCTTCCGAAGGACGACAGAAGGATGGAAGACTACCAGGTAATGCGCTACGAGTACAGCGAGGACGGCACAAGCGTATCAGTGGTAAGCTGCGAGGTAGAGGGAAATAACCTGATCTTTGACGCAGCGCCGGACGGCGTTTACGCAGTCATGTATACACAGTGCTTCGACGTAATCTTCGAGGACTACGACAAGACAGTTTTGAGCAAACAGAGAGTTGCCTACGGCAATGCAGCTGAGGCTCCGGAGGATCCGAAGCGCGAGGGCTACACCTTTGTAGGCTGGAACAAGGACTTTGACTATGTAACTTCTGACATGAGAATCCGCGCCGTGTATGAGGAAGGCGAGGAGAAGCCGGAGGTAAATAAGAACCGCCTGGAGGCCAAGATTGAGGAGATCCAGAGAAAGATGGACGCTCTCGATGAGGACGATTACACAAGCTCCAGCTGGAGCAAGCTGGAGGACGCTCTTGACGAGGCCATCGCCGTACTGGAGGATGAGGACGCGACTCAGACTCAGGTCAATAAGGCGGCAGAGAAGCTGGACAAGGCCTATAAGGCGTTAAAGAGAATAGGCGGCGGAAGCAGCCATTCCGGCGGTTCCGGCGGAAGCGGCCATTCCTCCAGCCGTCCGCTCTACGGAAACAGCAAGCCGCAGCCGTTAGACGGAGGAGCCTATGTGACAAACGGAACATGGACGAACGTTCAGGACGGCTGGACCTTCACAAAGGAGAACGGAGAGAAGGCAGTTTCCTGCTGGATCTACACCCTCTGGGGAGATTCCTATGAGTGGTATTACTTCAATGCAGAAGGAAAGATGGCAACTGGATGGGTTGAGGCTGACGGACAGACCTTCTATCTGAATCCTGTATCTGACGGTACAAGAGGAAAGATGATGACAGGCTGGCAGCTGATTGACGGAAAATACTATTACTTCAACACCGTATCCGACGGCACAAGAGGAGCTCTCTACAGAAACAGAACGACTCCCGACGGATACCAGGTAGGAGCAGACGGAGTCTGGATCCAGTAAAAGGCATATGAAAATCTAAAACAGGGCAGAGAGAAATGGTTTCGCGGCTTCGACTGAAAGCCGCAGAACCCGTTCCCTCTGCCCGTTTTGCTGTGTTTTGGGAAAGAAATGCATATTTTTTGCAGGAAAACTATAGAAATATCAGATAGGATATGGTTAAATAGATATAGAATTTCAGAATCAGGAGGAAAGATGTATGTCAGAAGAAAGATTAAATGAAAATATGGAGACCATGGCCGATTACGAGAAGGAGATCGAGGAATCCTTTAAGAGAAATGAGGACACTCCTGTATGGGAGAAGTTTGCCAGACTGATGGAGGAAAAGACTCCGCTTCAGGTGGAGATCGCCGAGGTGGTAAACGGCGGCGTAACCGCTTATGTGGACGGAATCAGAGGCTTTATCCCGGCTTCCAAGCTGGCCGCTTCCTATGTGGAGAACCTGGAGGAGTGGGTTGGAAAGACTATTGACGTGCTGGTGATCACTGTGGAAGAGGAGAGAAAGAAGCTGGTTCTGTCTGGACGTGAGCTGGCCAGAGAGAAGGAGCAGGAGGAGAAGAAAAAGAGAGTGGAGCAGTGCCAGGTAGGCGCGGTGATGGAAGGAACTGTGGAGACCATTAAGGACTACGGCGCTTTTGTCAGACTGGAGAACGGACTGTCAGGCCTGGTTCACGTATCCCGCATCAGCAGCCAGAGAGTGAAGCACCCGGGCGCAGTTTTAAAGGAAGGCCAGACTGTCAAGGTGAAGATTGTGGGAATTAAGGACGGCAAGCTGAGCCTCAGCATCCGCGACGCGCAGGAGAAGGAGGAAGAGGAGCTTCAGCAGGAGGAGTTTTTCGACTACCACGAGAACGGCCAGGCCGCTACCAGCCTTGGCTCTCTGTTAAAGGGACTGAAATTCTAGTCAGATATTTGGCTCAGCCAGCGCGAAAGCTTCAGTGAAAGGAGGCCGTTCATAGTGAATATTCCAAAGAGCTTTAACCAGATGGATCAGTGGAAGGCCGTGATGTTTTTGTATAACTCCGCGCTGAAGGAGATCAATACAAAGATCGAGATTCTGAACAATGAATTTGTTCACATTTATTCCTACAATCCGATTGAACATATTAAATCCAGACTGAAGACGCCGGAAAGCATTGTCAAAAAGCTGAAAAGCGACGGAAGAGAGGTGACGATCCCCAACATGATCGATCACCTCAGCGATATTGCCGGAATCAGGATTATCTGTTCCTTCACTTCGGACATCTACAGGATTGCCGACATGATTGCCAGGCAGTCGGACGTGACGGTGCTGTATGTGAAGGACTACATTAAAAATCCCAAGCCCAATGGGTATAAGAGCTACCACATGGTGGTGACGATTCCCATTTACCTGAGCGAGGGGCCGGTGGACACCAAGGTGGAGATTCAGATCCGCACGGTGGCCATGGATTTCTGGGCCAGCCTGGAGCACAAGATCTACTATAAATTCGAGGGAAATGCCCCTGATTTTCTGGAGAAGGAGCTGAAAGCCTGCGCTGACATGGTGGATCTGCTGGATGCAAAGATGTTTTCCCTCAACGAGGCGATTATGAAGATCAGCGCCGAGCAGAGGCTGAAAGAGGAAGAGGAGTTCAGGCGCTCCAGAGAGACTCAGGAATGATCATAAAAGACGGAGAAGAAGAACATGAAAATTGTACTGCAGAGAGTAACCCAGGCCAGCGTGACAGTGGATGGGCAGGTAATTGCAAAGATAGGACAGGGATTTCTGGTCCTGCTGGGAGTGTGCGATACAGACACAGAGGCCATTGCCGACAAGATGGTGGACAAACTGTGCAAGCTCAGAATTTTCCAGGATGACCAGGGGAAAACCAATCTCTCCCTGGCAGACGTGGGAGGAGAGCTTCTGGTAGTCAGCCAGTTTACCCTGTACGCAGACTGCAGAAAGGGCAACAGGCCCAGCTTTGTCAAGGCGGGAGCTCCCGACATGGCCAACCGGCTCTACGAGTATGTGGTGGAGAAATGCAAAGGTTATGTAAACCGAGTGGAGCACGGCGAGTTCGGCGCCGACATGAAGGTGGAGCTGTTAAACGACGGCCCGTTTACTCTGGTGCTTGACAGCGAGGAAATCTGCCGGCAGGAAAAGAACGGATGAAGCCTGGGACGAAGCGTTTCAGGCCCGCCGCAGAACAGACAGAAGCGATATAAGAGCGATCTCAGAATGAAAAGAATCAGATGAGATACGGAAAGGAGCATAACACATGGATGAGAGCGTAAAGGAGCTGCAGAAGCAGCTGACATGGGAATTCCCGCACATTGCAAAGGAGGCGCCGGATCAGACGAAGGAGGCGGCCGAATACTGCGAGGGATACAAGGCGTTTTTAAATAAGGCCAAGACAGAGAGAGAGTTTGTGGCTGAGGCAGTGAGAATTCTGTCCGAGAACGGCTACCAGGAATATGAAATCGGAAAGAAGTACGAGACAGGCGATAAGGTTTACTTTATCAACCGGAAAAAGACCCTGATTATGACTACCTTCGGCTGCAGGCCGTTAGAGGAGGGCATCCGCTTAAACATTGCCCACATCGACTCCCCGCGCCTTGACTTAAAGCCCAATCCACTTTATGAGAAGACGGATCTGGCCTTCTTAAAGACTCACTACTACGGAGGAATCCGCAAGTACCAGTGGGCGACCATCCCGTTAGCCATGCACGGAGTGGTGATTACAAAGGACGGAACGGCAGTGAACATCTGCATCGGCGAGGACGAGGGCGATCCGGTATTCTGCGTGACCGATTTGCTTCCTCATCTGGCTGCAGAGCAGAATGAGAGAAAGCTGAAGGACGGAATCAAGGGCGAGGAGCTGAACGTGCTGGTAGGCTCTATTCCGTATGCAGGCGAGGAGATCAAGGAGCCGGTGAAGCTTCTGGTTCTCAAGCTGTTAAACGAGAAGTACGGCATGACGGAGAAGGATTTCACCAGAGCGGAGATCGAGATGGTTCCGGCTGTGAAGGCCACAGACGTGGGACTGGACAGAAGCCTGGTAGGCGCTTACGGACAGGACGACAAGGTGTGCGCTTACACTGCCATGACAGCCGAGATGGCCACAGAGAAGCCGGAGTACACCACAGTGACTGTGCTGGCTGACAAGGAGGAGATCGGATCCGTAGGAAACACAGGACTGGATTCTGATTTCAGCCTTCATTATATCGAGTATCTGGCAGACGCGGCAGGTGCGGACGTAAAGACGGTGCTGAGAAATTCCATCTGCCTTTCCTCCGATGTAAACGCTGCCTACGATCCGACGTTTGCCAGCGTTTACGAGGAGAAGAACTCCTGTTATGTAAACAAAGGCTGCGTACTTACCAAGTACACAGGAGCCAGAGGAAAGTCCGGCAGCAACGACGCCAGCGCGGAGACCATGGCCAAGGTCATCGACATTATGGACCGTGAAGGCGTGTACTGGCAGATTGGAGAGCTGGGAGCCGTAGACGTGGGAGGCGGCGGAACCGTTGCCTGCTATGTGGCTAAGATGGATGTGGACGTAGTGGATCTGGGAGTGCCGATTCTGGCTATGCACGCGCCGTTCGAGCTGGCTTCCAAGTTGGACATTTACAACACCTACAAGGCGTTTAAGGCATTCTATAAATAAATCTTAAAAAACAGTAAAAATCGGAAAAACTCTTTTTTATCGCAGTATTTTGTGATATTATGTGTTTTATACTTTTCAGAACGTGTTTGGAGATGCAGGTTATTTCCAAACACGTTTTTAAAGAAAAGTGGCAAAACAAAAGGCGGAACGTCCGTCTTTTCAAACAGTAAAAAGAGAGTAAGAGGACAGGTAAATGAGGAAATTTGTAAAGGCAGGACTGGCAGGACTCGCGGCTCTGATGCTTATGACAGGCTGCGGCGCGAAGGAGCAGACGGCGACTCCGTCTGATGCGGAGAGTAAGGCGGAAGGCGGCGAAGAGGCTTCCGAAGAGTATATTGCCGAGGGAAGCATTACCCTGGGAGAGTACAAGAATCTTCCGGTTACAGTGGTAAATCCTACTGTTTCCGACGAGGAGCTGCAGGGCAGGATTGACACGGTTCTCGGAGGCTATGCCACCTGGGACGCAGTGGATCGGGAGGCAGAGGACGGAGACAGAGTCAAGATTGATTACAAGGGCTTAAAGGACGGAGAGGCCTTTGAGGGAGGCACGGCCGAGGGCTATACGCTGGTGCTGGGATCCAACACCTTTATCGACGGCTTTGAGGAAGGCCTCATCGGCGTGAAGGCCGGAGAGGAGAGAGACCTGAATCTGACCTTCCCGGAGGACTACCAGGCCGAGGATCTGGCCGGACAGGACGTGGTATTCGAGGTGAAGGTCCACGAGGTAGCGGAAAAGCATGTGCCGGAGCTGACCGACGAGTTTGTGGCTGAGAATTTCCCGGAGCTTGGAACTGTAGACGCCTACAAGGCAGATTTAAAGCAGCAGATGTTAGACGCCAAGACCATGCAGAGCGAACAGCAGAGAGACGCGGAGCTTCTGACTGCCGTGGTGGAGAATTCTGAGATCACCTGCGCCACAGACGAGGTGAATGAGGTGTACGACCAGCAGATTCAGTACTACACTTCTATGGCAGGCATGTACGGCATGGGACTGGCCGATTACGCCGCTATGATGGGCATGGACGAGGACGGCTTCCGCACAGAGGTGAGAAAGATGTCCGAGCAGACGGTAAAGCAGCAGATGGCCCTGATGGAGATCGCAAAGAAGGAGAAGCTGACCGTCGAGGACGCTGACAGAGAGGCTCTGGCAGAGGAGTATAAGGACGCCTACGAGAGCGTGGACGACATGATCGAGAAGGCCGGAGCTGAGAACGTGGACAATGTCATTCTCTACGATAAGGCAATCCAGGTGGTTGTGGACAACGCTGACGTTACGAATGTAGACGGACTGGCAGCAGCCGAGTAGCTTACCAAGGATGGAGGTTTTAGGAAATGCAGATGTTATATGACAGAATCCGCAGGGACGGAGTGGTGAGAGCTGGAAACGTGCTGAAGGTAGACCGCTTTCTGAATCATCAGATGGATATCGAGCTGTTTAAGGAGATTGGAAAAGAATTCAAGCGCCGTTTTGCCGATGTGGAGGTCAATAAGATTCTGACAATCGAGGCGTCCGGCATTGGAATCGCCTGCATTGTAGCCCAGTACTTCAACGTGCCGGTGGTATTTGCCAAGAAGACCAAGACGAAGAATATCGCGGGCGACGTATATACCACGAAGGTGGAATCCTTTACCCATGGAACGGTATATGACATTATCGTGTCCAAGGAGTTCCTGGGAAAAGGGGACAAGGTGCTTGTCATCGACGATTTCCTGGCCAAGGGAAAGGCCCTGGACGGCCTGACAACGCTGATCCAGAACTCAGGAGCCGAGCTGGTGGGAGCAGGAATTGTTATCGAGAAGGGCTTCCAGTGCGGCGGAGACATTATCCGCCAGAAGGGAATCCGCCTGGAGTCTCTGGCCATTGTGGACAGCATGGACGAGACGACGGGGGAGATCGTATTCCGCGGCGAGGAGAAACAGGCTTAACGACAGGAAATACAGCGAGGAAGGCATAAAGGAATTACAAAGTGGGAAACAGAAAAGCGCTTTTTTTTGATATTGACGGAACGCTGCTCAGCGAGGGAAGAGACAGAAAAGTACCGGAGAGCGCCAGAAAGGCTCTCCTGCAGGCGAGAGAAAAGGGCCACCTGGTATTTGTGAATACCGGAAGAACCTGGTGCGAGACGAAGGAGGTCAGGCATCTGATTGACGCAGACGGCTGGCTCTGCGGCTGCGGCACCTATCTGATGGCAGAGGGAGAAGTGCTTTATGACTGGAGAATCTCCCCGGAACGGGGGGCCCAGCTGATAAAGCTGATACGGGACTGCGGCATGGACGGAGTGTTAGAGGGCGTGGAGGCCTGCTATATGCAGAAGGCCCCATCCCCGACCAGGGCAGTGGAGCAGTGCAGACAGGATTTCTCAGCTCTGGGGATTGTCTCAGAGAAAACCTGGGACAACGAGGATATCAGCTTCTCAAAATTTTGCCTGGTAACAGATGAAAACAGCTGTCTGGAGCGGTTTAAGGAAGAAACCAGGGAGGATCTGGAGGTGATTGACCGGGGAAGCACCTTTGTGGAGGTGGTTCCCAGAGGGCATTCAAAGGCGGCTGCCATCGAGAAAATCCTTGGCCGGTACGGGCTTTCCCTGGAGGACGCCTGGGTATTCGGCGACAGCATGAACGATCTGTCCATGTTCCAGTATGCCCAGAATGCTGTGCTGATGGGCAGGCACGATAAAGAGCTGGAGCCCTACGCGTCCTTCATAACGAAGACAGTGGAGGAGGATGGAATCGCCTTCGCCATGAAGAAGTTCGGATTAATTTAATCAGAACTGCTTTGGAAGAAGAAATGTATAGAAAGGGAGGGATCGCAGCGTGATCGGATTAAGATGACGCTGGGATCTCTCCCTTTTTTGATGTTTTTTAAGGCAGATATATAGTTACCACCTCTTAGACACGATGATTTCCCCCTTCTTAATCACAGTCTCCACCTGATTGACTGCCGTGTGGTAGGGCAGGTAGGCGATGGAAGGGTATTTCATAATCAGGATATCGGCCTGCTTGCCCTCCTCGATGCTTCCGATGGTGTCGGCGCGTCCCACGGCAGCCGCTCCGTTGATAGTCAGGGCGGTGATTACCTCCTCGATGGACATGTTCATGTAGATACAGCCCAGAGCAATCAGTAGAGGGATGGAATTCGTAAAGCAGCTGCCGGGATTTAAGTCAGAGGCCAGAGCCACAGCGCAGCCGCTGTCGATCATTTTTCTGGCAGGAGCGTACTCTTCCTTTAAACAGAAGGCGGTGGCAGGCAGAAGCGTGCTGATGACGCCTGCTTCAGCCATCTGGCGGATGCCCTCGTCAGAGGCCTTCAGCAGGTGATCCGCAGAGACGGCCCCCGCTCTGGCCGCCAGCTCTCCCCCACCTAAGGGGTACATTTCATCTGCGTGGATTTTCAGCTTGAAGCCCAGTTTCTTCGCCTGGTTTAAGTAGTATTCAGAATCCTCGATAGAGAAGACGTTTTTCTCACAGAAGATATCGGCAAATTCTGCCAGGTTTTCCTCCCTCACCCGAGGCATCACCTGAGTCAGCATATAGTCTAAAAATTCCCGCTCCCTGCCCTTGTACTCGGGGAGCACGCTGTGGGGGCCCAGGAAGGTGGAAACCACGTCTAAGGGATGGCGTCTGTCCAGCTCTTTCATGACGCGAAGCTGTTTTAATTCTGTCTCGCAGTCCATACCGTAGCCGCTTTTTCCCTCTACGGTGGTGACGCCGAATTCTGCCATCCGGTTGAGACGATCCATACCGACGGCAATGAGATCTTCCTCAGAAGCTTCTTTCGTAGGGCGGATGGTGGCGTTGATGCCGCCTCCCCGTTCCATGATAGACATGTAGCTGTCTCCCTTCAGCCGCCAGGAGAATTCGTCTGCCCGGAAGCCGCCGAAGATAAAGTGGGTGTGGGAGTCTACAAAGCCGGGAAGGACCGTTTTTCCCAGCGCATTTAAAATGGTGACGGGCTGGCCGTTTATCTCTGTGTCGGCCGGTTCGGCCGCCTGGAAGGATATAGAGGCCGTCTCGGGATGCAGGGCGTCTGCCTGCTTTGGATCAAGGCCCAGCCGCTGATCCAGCTCTTTCGTCGTCCCCACCGCCTCGATGCGGCCATCGGAAAGAAGCACTGCGCCGTCCTCAATCAGGCCGATATCGGCCATCTCCCTGCCGCGCCTGGGAGCCTTGCCCTGGCAGGTAACCAGCTCGGAGGCGTGGCGGATGTATAATTTTTTCATAGATAAAATCCCTTCTGCTAAGTTTTACTGCCTGTTCACCGCGTTCTGGTAAGCCTTCTCAATCAGCTCGTCGTCTGCGATATAAGGCATGGTAATGACGTCGCTGCCTTTTCTCATCTGGTTATATTCCGCTACCGTCTCGATGGAGTGCTCGTTTCTGGCCCAGTTTCTTCTGGAGACGCCTACCATGGTATCCCACGGGATGGCCTCCCGGATGATGGCGTCCGTCTCGGCCGTGCCGTCCAGCACAAGGCCGAAGCCGCCGTTGATGGCCTTTCCAATGCCAGTGCCGCCGCCGTTGTGGAGGGCGATTAAGCTCATGCCCCTGGCTGCGTTTCCGGCATAGCACTGCACTGCCATGTCGGCCGTCATGTTGGATCCGTCATAGATATTGGAGGTCTCACGGTAAGGAGAATCTGTGCCGCCGGTGTCGTGGTGGTCGCGGCCCAGCATAACCGGCCCGATTTCGCCGTTTCGCACCATCTCGTTGAACTTCAGGGCAATGTCCCTTCTTCCGAAGGCGTCCTGGTAGAGAATACGGCACTGGGTTCCCACTACCAGCTGATTCTTCTCTGCGTCCCGGATCCAGATCCAGTTATCCTTATCCTGCGGCCTGCGGTTCGGATTGATGATTTCCATAGCCGCGTGGTCGGTCTTTACCAGATCCTCGTGCTTTCCTGACAGACAGCACCAGCGGAAGGGGCCGTAGCCGTAGTCGAAGAGCTCAGGCCCCATAATATCCTCCACATAGGACGGGAAAATGAAGCCTTCGCTGGTGTCGGTTCCGTTTTTGGCGATATCCTTTGCCCCGGCATCAAAGACTGCCTTCATAAAGGAGTTGCCATAGTCGAAGAAGTAAGCGCCTCTCTTTACCAGTTCTTTAATCAGGTGGAAATGCTTAATCAGAGACGCGTTGACAAGCTCTGCGAAGCGCTCCTTGTCGTGGGCCAGCATCTCAGTTCTCTCCTCAAAGGTGAGGCCCTGCGGGCAGTAGCCGCCGTCGTAAGGCACATGGCAGCTGGTCTGATCGGAGAGCAGCTCGATTTTAATTTCGTGATCCACCGCATACTGCAGGAGATCTACGATATTTCCGTGGTATGCGATGGAAATGGTCTCTTTTCGTTTCATATAATCCGCTGCCAGACGGAAGGCCTCCTCGGCGCTCTCCGTGATCAGGCTGACCCAGCCCTGGCTGTGTCTTGTCTCAATGCGGGAATAATCCACCTCAGCGATAATGCCCACGCCTCCGGCAATCTCAATGGCCTTAGGCTGAGCGCCGCTCATGCCGCCCAGACCGCTGGTGACGAACAGATGGCCGGCCAGGTCTCCGTCGTGGGGAACGCCCAGGAATTTCCGGCCTGCGTTTAAAATCGTGTTGAAGGTGCCGTGTACAATGCCCTGAGGCCCGATGTACATCCATCCTCCGGCAGTCATCTGGCCGTAGGAGGAACAGCCCATGGCAGTGGCCTTAGCCCATGCCTCTGGATTGTCGCCCTCGCCGACCATAAGGCCGTTTGTGATCACGACTCTGGGGCTGGACTTGTGGGATTTGAACAGGCCCAGCGGATGGCCGGACATGACCACCAGAGTCTGCTCGTCTGTCAGAATTTCCAGATACTTCTTAATTAACTGATACTGCATCCAGTTCTGGCACACCTGTCCCGTCTCGCCGTAGGTAACCAGCTCGTAGGGGTAGAGAGCCACGTCGTGATTTAAGTTGTTGTCGATCATAACCTGGAACGCTTTTCCCTGCACGCAGTTTCCCTTATACTCGTCAATGGGCTTTCCGTAAATTCTCTCTTTGGGCATAAAGCGGTAGCCGTAGATGCGTCCCCTTGTCAAAAGCTCCTCCATAAATTCCGGGGCCAGATCTTTGTGAAGCTCCTCCGGCACGTAGCGGAGGGCGTTTTTGACTGCCAGCTTGATTTCACGTTCATTTAAGGTCAGCTCTCTCATGGGAGCCCGGCGGATACCCTCCTTGAATACAGGATATTCTGGAAGGACAGGATCCAGTTTGATTGTCATGGCTGCACCGATCTCTTTGTTGTTCATATATCGCACCTTCCTTTTAAAATCATTGATAGCTTTATTATAGACGCCCACAGTCTAAAAAACGTCAAAAACGCCGGAGGTTCCTTTTATTGACCAATGATCCCAAGTAATGTATACTTAAGGAAGACTGAAGCAGGCAGATGTTCCGGGGGGCTGGACGTCTGCTCTGCGGCAACTAGGAGAGGAAAATGGAAGAAATTACAGTACAGCTGTTTGGGATTCCGGAAATACGGCTGGGAGATGAAAAAATCCGCTTTCCTTATAAGAAAGCGGAGGCATTTTTCTACTACCTGTGCGTGAGGAAGAAAGTCAGCCGGGACCAGGTGATCTGTCTTCTCTGGGGAGATGAGGACGAGACTTCAGGGAAGAAAAAGCTGCGGGACGCCGTGTACCAGGTCAAGCGGCTGCTGGGAAAGGATCTGCTTTTGACGGGCGGCCATACGGAAATTGAGCTGAATCCGCAGGCACCTCTCAGAACGGACTGGGAAAAGCAGGAAGAGCCGGAGAACGAAGGGGAATTTTTAGATCATTTTTATATCAAAAACTGTTATGAATTTGAGGAATGGGCAGAAGAGATCAGAACCCGCATCCGCAAATGCCGGGCAGAGGAGGCCAGACGCCGGATGGAGAAGGCGGCTGTAGAGAAAGACGACGCCAGCCTTCAAAAATACAGCAATCTCCTTCTGGCGGAGGATCCGTACAATGAGGAGCTGTATTTTGAGACGATGAGCCTGTATGCGGAAAATGGCAGTTACACGATGGCTATCCGCCTGTACAACGATTTGAAACGGCGGCTGTCCAGAGATCTCTCAGAGGAGCCGTCCAAGGGGCTGAAAGAGCTGTTTCAGCGCATTTATAACATGAAGGAAACGGTGCAGACAGGAGAAGCCGGGCTTACGCTTTCCTTTGTGGGCAGAAAAAGAGAGCTTTATCAGCTCAGCGGTTTTCTGAGCGGACGGGAAGGATCGGAAAGCGTCCTGGCAGTCTGCGGAGAGAGCGGTTCCGGGAAAACGGCTTTCTTAGAGCAGGGAATCCGTCTGGCGTCAGGAGACGGATTTACTGTGTTAAAAACCGCCTGCTATAAGCAGGGGGAGGAGTTCTACTTAAGCCCGTGGAACGATATTTTTCAGGAGCTTTACCAGCTTTCGGAGCGGGAAAACCAGGCGGGCGGAGCAGGTGAGATTCTGGAACAGTTCTTAAACGGTACAAAGGCAGAAGAGGGAAGGGCTTCCAGGATGACCTATCCCATGGTGGAGAAGATGGCCCTGGATCTGCTTCAGGCTTTGTCCAAGAGGCGGCGGATCCTCCTGGTGTTCGACGACATCCAGTGGATGGATTCCATGAGCGGACAGCTTTTAAACAGAGTTCTTCTGCGCCTTGGAAGGGAACGGCTTCTCCTCCTGTGCAGCATGAGCAGAGAGGGAGAGGGAAGGACTCTGGAATCCTTAGAGCCGCTGCTCTTGAAGGATCAGGTGGCAATCCTGCGCCTGGAACCGTTTACCAGGGAGGAGACAGACGAGCTGATCCGGAAAACCCTTCCGGATCTGGCGTCGGAGGAGGAGAAGAAGGCGGAGATCTACCGGGCCACAGACGGGAACGCGTTTTTCCTGCGGGAGCTTCTGACCCTGATCCGGGAAAAGGGATATACCCTGGAAAAATCAAAGAAGACAAACTATGTGATTCAGGCCAGGCTTTCCGGCCTGTCCAGACAAGAGAGAGAGACGCTGGGGGCTATGGCGGTTTTCCCCGGGAAAATTCAGGTGGAGGATCTGGAACTGCTTCTGCCCGATACAGACCGCCTGTCTCTTTTGCGTCTGCTGGAATCCCTCCAGGAACGCTTTCTGATTCGTGAGGTGCTGACTGGATGGAACGTCCAGTATGAGTTTGTCCACCGGGCGTTTCAGGAATATGTCTGCGAGCAGCAGAGCAGGGGAAAGACGCAGCTGTACCATCAGATTCTGGCCAGACATTATGAGGAGAAGGCTCTTCAGAGCAGGGAGACCACGCTGTTTCCCCAGGTAATTTACCATTACGAGGGCTGCCACGACTTGATCAGGGCCTGCTGGTACAAAATCGAGTGGATGAAGGAATATTACACCCTGATCAATGAAAATTTCCCGGTGCTTCACTGGCAGGTGTCGGATCTGTCTGAGGGTGTGGGAGTGATGCCGCAGGCAGATGAGATGATAAGGCTGGCTGGAGAGATTATGGATCTCCAGGGAAGCTCGGAGGAGATCTGGCGGATGAAGCTGGAGATGAACTACATCCTGGGACGCTATCACATTGCCCAGGGAGAGTACAGACAGGGGCTTTTCCACATTGAGGAGGGAATCCGCCTGGCCAAGGAGCTTTCAGATACCAGGATGCTGCTGTCCTGCTTCAGGCAGCAGATCTTCTACGGGATTCAGGTAGAAGATCTGGAACGGGTGAAAACCTATGTGGAGATGGGCATAGAGAAGGTGAAAGAGAACAGCCCATTACGGGAAGCGTTTTTATCTCTGGAATGGGAGCTGGAACATTCTTCCGGACAGACCTTGGAGGAGACTTTAAGGGCACGTTTGAAGGAGAGCAGGGAAGACGGCGCGTTACAGGATGACGCTGTGAAAGACTGGGAGGAATACGGCACGTTTCTCCGCCTGAAGGGCTGGTATCTGCTTCACAGTCAGACGTATTCCCAGGCAGAGAGGACGCTGTGGGCGGCCGCTGATATTTTTAAAGGTCTTGGATCCGGCTGTGAACCTGGCCGGGCCGCCTGTCTGAGCTATATTGGAGACAGCATGGACAGACAGGGCCGCTTTTTGGAGGCAGTGTCCTTCTATGAGCAGGCAATAGCTCTGGTGGAGAAAAATCCCAGAATTAACGGCCTGGGGCAGTTCTATGCCAGGGCCGGACAGGCTCTCTTCATGGCCGGAAACACAGAGAAGGGCCGGAAGTATCTGGAGCAGGCGGAAAAACGCCTGAAGGAAAACGGCTGTGTCTGGGGCCTGGAGCGGACGGAGGCTCTGCTGTGCCTCATAAGCCTTTCAGAAACGAATTTAGAGGAGGCAGAACGCCGTTTTTATGAGGGAATGGAGCTGTCAGAAAAAATCAGAAATCCCCAGACACAGAAGCTTTTGGAGACGGCGCGGCAGAAGCTAAAGAAAAGCGGAGCGCAGCTGCAGAAGAGATTTGGCGCAGACGGCTTTTCATAGACGGTTTTTTGACGCTGAACTCTGTATAATAGAGACAGCAAACAGAAATACATAAAAGAGAGAGGGTTGTTTTATGAATAAGGTGCTGATTACAGGAGAAGATTTGACGCTGGATGAGATTGTCAGCGTATGCCGCGGGAACGCGCAGGTGGAGATTTCCCAGGAGGCCAGGGAAAAGGTACAGGCGTCCAGACAGGTGGTGGACGATTTAATTGCAGAGGAGAAGGTAGTTTACGGCATTACTACCGGCTTTGGCAAATTCAGCGACGTGGTGATTTCCCAGGACCAGTGCAAAGAGCTGCAGAAAAACCTGATTATCACCCACGCGGTAGGAGCCGGAGATCCATTCTCCAGAGACATTGCCAGAGGCATTATGCTGCTGCGCATCAATAACCTTTCCAAGGGATTTTCCGGAATCCGCCTGGAAACGCTTCAGACCATGGCGGACATGCTGAACAAGGGAGTGACTCCGATTATCCCGGAAAAGGGTTCTCTGGGCGCTTCCGGCGATCTGGCTCCTCTTTCCCACATGGTTCTGCCGATGATCGGACTGGGACTGGCCGAGTATCAGGGAGAGGTGCTTCCTGGAAAAGAGGCCATGGACCGGGCCGGAATTCCGGTGATCGAGCTTTCAGCCAAGGAAGGCTTGGCGTTGAACAACGGAACACAGGCCATGACAAGCGCAGGCTCTTTAGCGCTTTATGACGCCCTGGATCTGATTAAAACAGCCGATATAGCCGCCGCTTTAAGCTTCGAGGCCCAGAACGGCGTGGTGGACGCCCTGGATCCGAGAGTTCATAAGGTACGCCCTCACAGCGGACAGATGGCTACGGCCAGAAACCTCCTCGCTCTGCTGGAGGGAAGCAACAACACCACGAGACAGGGACAGATCCGGGTGCAGGACGCATACTCTCTGCGTTGCTGCCCGCAGATTCACGGAGCCAGCAAGGACGCTGTGCAGTATGTGAAGGATAAGGTGGATATTGAGATCAATTCCGTGACAGATAACCCGATTATTTTTAAGGACGACCACGCAGGCATCTCCGGAGGAAACTTCCACGGACAGCCGATGGCTTTAAGCTTTGACTTCCTGGGCATTGCAGAGTCTGAGCTGGCCAACGTTTCCGAGCGCCGTATCGAGCGCCTCGTAAATCCGGCCTACAGCGGCCTTCCGGCCTTCTTAACGCCAAACGGAGGCGTGTGCTCCGGCTTTATGATTGTCCAGTATTCTGCCGCAGCTCTCGTATCTGAGAACAAGGTTCTGGCCCACCCGGCCAGCGTGGACAGCATTCCTTCCTCCGCAGGCCAGGAGGATCACGTCAGCATGGGAACCATTGCTGCCAGAAAGGCGGGAGAAATCGGCCGCAACGTGAGAAGAGTCCTTGCCATGGAGCTTATGGTAGCCTGCCAGGGCATTGACATGAGAGGAAATAAGGGCCTTGGAAAGGGAACCCAGGCAGCCTACGATCTGGTGAGAAAGGCAGTGGCTACCCTGGAGGACGACAGAGAGCTTTACGACGATATCAACTACTGCGAGAAGATTATTGAGGATGGAAGCCTGATCCGTGCGGTGGAGGCTGCTCTGGGCAGGGAGATTGAGGTGTAAAGAGCCGAACGGTCGGCCTGAGAAGCAGAAAGAAAACTGAATAAATAAACGGAATAAATAATGGGCTATAAGGCGCTGTAAAGTCAGATAAGGACTTTGCGGCGCCTTTTTCAATCCCCAGTGCTAATACTCCCCTCCCGGGAATATACTGTACAAGCATCAGGAGGGAGGCGAAAAAAGGTGGGAATGGAGACGGCTGCCGCCGTAGGGATTATTGCAGTGCTGACGGCGGTTCAGTTTAAAAGCAGGGGAACGGAGTTTGGCATTTATGTGATTCTGGCGGCTGGGGTTTTGATTTTTTTCTACAGCGCGGGGAAGCTGAGAATTATTTTGGAGGCGGTCAGGCAGATCCAAAGCCGTATTCAGATGAATCAGGCCTATCTGACGGCCCTGCTGAAGATGGCGGGCATTACGTATCTTGCGGAGCTGGCTTCCGGGCTGTGCAGGGACGCCGGATATTCCTCGATGGGAATTCAGATAGAAATGTTTGGAAAGCTGTCTATTCTGGCTGTGAGCGCCCCGATTGTGCTGGCCTTGTTCGAGACGCTGGAATCCTTTTTAAAATAGGAAGAGAGAGAAACGGGAGGGGCGGTTATGTCCAGGATAGCGCTGTGCTTAGGCCTTGCTGCCGCGCTTTTTTTCGCATGTCCCTGGAGGGCTGCGGGGGAGGAGAGAAGGGGAGCGGGAGAATGGGAGGAGAAAACGCGTCAGGAAGAAAACGGCGGGGAGGAGGAGCTGTCTGCCCTGGAAGGCATGGAGCTGGACTTTTCTTCTGTGGAAGAGCTGCTTGGCAGCCGTAAACAGGGAGAAGGACGTTTTTCGTTTGAAGAGCTTTTAAAGGCTGTTTTCAGGGGAGATATGAAAGAGGCGTGTTCCATGGCGTTTCACGGTATCTGGGACAGTCTGTTTTCAGAGCTGTCCGCCGGGGCCGGACAGATGGCGAAGATTCTTCTCATTGCATTAACAGGGGCCGTATTTACCTGTTTTTCTGATATTTTTTCCGGCGGACAGATTTCGGAAACGGCCTTTTACGTTACCTTTCTGCTTTTATTTTCTCTGCTGGCATCCAGCTTTTATGAGAGCATCGCTGTGGCGGATCAGGCGGTCAGCCAGGCCTTTGAATTAATGAAAGCCCTGACGCCTGGTTACTTTATGACAGTGGCGTTTACAGGAGGAAGCCTGAGCGCCGGAGCCAGCTGCGGCTGGATGCTTTTTTCTATCACTGCGGCCCAGTGGCTGCTCTCGAACCTGATTTTTCCAGTGTTCAGAGTTTATATTCTGCTGGTCCTGGCAGGACATCTCACAAAAGAGGGAGTATTTTCCAGGATGACAGAGGGGATACGGACAGCGGTAGAATGGAGTATGAAAACTCTGACTGGAGCTGTGCTGGGCTTTCATCTTCTGCAGGGAATGGTGCTTCCCTATGCCGACGCGGTGAAAAACGCTTCTCTGAAACGGATGGTTTCCATGATTCCGGGACTTGGGCAGGGAGCCTTCGCAGTCTCGCAGATGGTGTTAGGCTCTGGAATTTTAATTAAAAATACAGTGGGAGCCGGGGCGGCGCTGGCGCTTTTAGCTGTCACAGCGGTGCCGATGATAAAGCTTTTTGTTTTAATGCTCATGTATCATTTGATGGCCGCAGCAGCAGAGCCAATCTGCGATAAGCGGCTGACAGCCTGTATGGCCGATGTGGGGAAAGGCCATCAGATTCTTTTGAAACTGGTGTTTACCTCCCTGCTTCTTCTGATTGTCTCCATCGGCGTGATCTGTATGGCGTCCAACACAGCGTACTACGCGGCATAGAAGAAAACAGCTGGAAAAGACAGCCCGGAGCAAAGAGAGAAAGACTGGAAAAGAAATCGGGAAGAAATGGGAAGAAATGGGGCGGACAGGCAGAATGAGGGAGAAGCGGAAAGGGCGGAACAGACAATGGAGCAGTTTTACAGCTGGGTTCAAACGATTCTTTTTTATATGATTTTTATGAATTTCATGACGAATCTCCTGCCGGGAAAGGCCTACGCTAAATACGTCCGCCTGTTTATGGGAATGGTTCTGATTCTTTTGGTTATCCGCCCTCTGACAGAAAGCCTGAGGCTAGACGATCAGCTGGCCAGACGCTTTGAGGAGATTTCCTTTCAGGAGGAAGCCGGAGAACTGCAGGGGCAGCTGGAGGAAATAGAACGGCAGAGATTGGAGGCAATCGCGGACGAGTATGAGAAAACGGTCTCCGTTCAGGCCGAGGCGAGACTGGAAAAGAGGGGTTACAGAGGGGCGGAGGTTAAAGTGTCTGTGGACAGAGAGCAGGACAGCGATTCCTTTGGAACGATCAAGGAAATAGAGGTATCGGTTGGAGAGGAGGGGGCGTGGGCGTATTCTGCCGGGAAAATGCCAGAATCAGATGAAATCAATAATCAATCAAAACAGTTAGAAAAAACACAACAATTCCAACAAACAATACAATCAGAGCAAGAGAAAGAAATACGCCAGGTATCCATTGAAAAAAATCAGATCCAGGTTCATTTGGGGAACAAGGAAGAATCAGAAGGGGAAGAGGAGCAGAAGAAGCTGGAAAACAGCGGGGAGGCATATATCGAAGAGCCGGCTGCGGAGGCGGCGATCAGAAAGGAGCTGGCAGATTTTTATGGACTGGAAGAGCATCATATCAAAATTGAAATCAGGGACTGAGAAAAAGAAGCGGGATCAGTGGATCGCTCTGTTTGCCGCAGGACTTCTCCTGCTTCTGCTCAGCGCATCCGGGGCCGGGAAATCCGCCTCCGGGAAAGGGGATCTGCCTGTGTCTGGCGCGGCCTGGGGAGAGACGGGCGGAACCGGAGAAAAGGATCATGGAGGAGGCAGAGAAGCAGAAGAAAAGGACGTTCAGGAGGCCTTTCAAACGCCCGGGCAGAGGGAAGCGGAGGACGCGGAGGCGTCTGAACTGTCCGCCTATGAACAACAGCTGGAAGAACGTGTGAAGGAACTTCTCAGGATGACAGAGGGGGTGGGGGAGGCAGACGTGATGATTGTCCTGAAATCGTCCGGCGAAAAAATTATCCATGAGGATCAGAAACGGCGCCGCGCTTCCTCCGAGGAGGCAGACAGCGCCGGGGGAACCAGAAAAACGGTGGATGAGGAGGCGGAAAAAAGCGTTGTATTTGTGGAAAACGGTTCAGAAAAAGCGCCGATTGTGGAAAAAGAGCTTCGTCCCGCTGTGGAGGGCGTCGTCATAAGCGCCCAGGGGGGAGGAAACGCTTCCGTGAAAACAGAAATTTCTGAGGCAATGCAAGCATTATTTAATATACCGGCACATAAAATAAAAGTATTAAAAAGGGTGGATTAAAGGAGCGGTGAATATGAAAGTGAAGCGAATTTTCAGACGAAACCAGATTATTATTACGACGCTGGCCATTATGATAGCAGCTGCCGGATATTTGAATTATTCCGGAAAAGAGGAGCTTTCCGGAGCCGTGTATGAGGCGGGAGTTATGGAAATTTCGGACGAGGATATCTTAGCTGAAAATCAGGCGGTGGGAAACTTAAATCCTGAGGCAGAGGGAGCCGGAGAGGAGGTATCCGGCCCGGCGGAGGCTGAAACGAAACAGCCCGGAACGCAGCAGGCTAATGCACAGCAGGCGGAGGCGCAGCAAGGGAAGGAAGGAGAAAGCAGCGTGAGCGCAGGCAGCGCAGAGGCAGAGGAGTACAAGGAGATTGCCAGCCTGGATCAGGAACCGGGAGAGGAGGCTGGATCAGAACAGGCAGATTCCTCTATCGATAACCCGGGTGAGGCAGTGTTAACTGGGGGAACCAGCGTCACAGACTACATAGCTAACGTGCAGCTGAGCCGGGAGCAGGTCAGGGCGAAAAATAAGGAAACCCTGATGGAGATCATTAACAACGAGAACGCCGATCCGCAGGCCAAGGAGACGGCGGTCCAGGACATGATTGACATGACGGCAGTAGCGGAGAAGGAGAATGCGGCGGAGACACTTCTCATGGCCAAGGGCTTCGCCGATCCGGTGGTCAGCATTACAGACGGCAAGGTGGACGTGGTGATCAACGCCTCCTCCCTGACGGATCCGGAGCGGGCCCAGATAGAGGATATTGTCAAAAGAAAGGCTGAGGTGACGGCGGAAAACATTGTCATTACGCTGATGAAGCTTCAGGAGTAATTGCGGTTAGATCTTGCAAACGCCCGCCTATCTGCTATAATGAAACTATCACAGAAAAGACAGGAGGTAGCGGGGATGCCGAAGGAAGCTGCGGAGAAAAACATACATGTATTAGAGAGAGACGGTAAGCTGGGCGAGGTGAAGATCGCAGACGAGGTGGTGGCTATGATTGCCGGCCTGGCTGCCACAGAGGTGGAAGGCGTGGACTCCATGGCCGGAAATATCACCAACGAGCTGGTAGGAAAGCTGGGAATGAAGAATCTCAGCAAGGGCGTTAAGGTAGAAGTGAGCGAGGAGCACGTTTCCGTAGACTTATCGCTGAATATGAAGTATGGCTACAGCCTTCCGGCTGTCAGCGAGAAGGTTCAGGAGAGGGTGCGGACTGCCATTGAGACGATGACAGGGCTGACGGTTCTGGAGGTCAACATCAAGATCGCCGGAGTCAATATGAGGGAGGACAGCTAGGAAGCCGTCTGCCGCTCTGGTAAAAGTTCGTTAAGAAGTGAACAATTAAGCTGTATTTCTTGACGAACTATGAAAAATGTGGTAGTATCTTTAGCGTTAAAAGGGAGTAGTTATTAACATGCAGTCAACATACGCCGGGCGGAGAGCCTGTGGTTGCATGTCTTTTGTTTATAAGACAGAAGAACAAGACTTTTAGCATATGGTTTCATATGCTGAAAGTCTTTTTTTGTTTCGTGGGAAAGCGCCTGACAGGAAGGAAGCTTCCGGGCATGAAGTAAGACCGCGTGGATAGCGAACCCCCTGAAATGAGAAAAAGGGAAGAAAAAAAGAAATTAGGAGGGAAAGAAATGGACTTTTTACTGGAAGGCATTCTGGCCATCACGCCGCAGCAGCTGGTCATGTATGTAGTAGGAGTTCTGCTCATCTGGCTCGCAATTAAGAAGGGCTATGAGCCATCTCTGCTCCTGCCCATGGGCTTTGGAGCAATTTTAGTAAACCTGCCGTTATCAGGCGTTATCAACCAGGTGATGGAAGGCGTGGGAGAGACGCCAGGAATTATTCAGTGGTTATTTGAGACAACAATCGAGGCTTCCGAGGCCCTTCCGATTCTGTTATTCATCGGTATCGGAGCAATGATCGACTTCGGCCCGCTGCTGTCCCAGCCAGTTATGTTCCTGTTCGGAGCAGCCGCTCAGTTCGGTATCTTCTTCGCTATCATGGTAGCAGTTTTATTAGGCTTTGATTTAAAGGACGCAGCGTCCATCGGTATCATCGGAGCAGCCGACGGCCCGACCTCTATCCTGGTATCCCAGGTGCTTCACTCCGACTATGTGGGAGCGATTGCGGTAGCCGCTTACTCCTATATGGCTCTCGTTCCGATTATTCAGCCGTTTGCAATCAAGCTTGTTACCACAAAGAAAGAGCGCTGCATTCATATGACATACAGCCCGAAGGCAGTTTCCAAGACAACAAAGATTGCCTTCCCGATTATCGTTACGATTATCGTAGGACTTATTTCCCCGGCATCCGTTGCCCTGGTAGGCTTCCTGATGTTCGGTAACCTGATCCGCGAGTGTGGTGTGCTTCAGTCCATGTCCGATACAGCTCAGAACGAGCTTGCAAACCTGATTACACTGCTGCTGGGAATCACTATTTCCTTCAGTATGAGAGCCGACGCGTTCGTACGCTTCGACACTATCCTCATCATGTGCATCGGTCTGGTAGCGTTCGTATTTGATACCATCGGCGGCGTTGTATTTGCCAAGATCATCAACCTGTTCCGCAAGGAGAAGATTAACCCGATGATCGGCGGCGCTGGAATCTCCGCATTCCCAATGTCTGCCCGCGTAATCCAGAAGATGGCTCAGGAGGAAGAGAAGGGCAACATCATCCTGATGCACGCAGTAGGCGCTAACGTATCCGGCCAGATTGCCTCTGTAATCGCAGGCGGTCTTGTTATCAAGCTGGTGACACAGTTCCTGTAGGAGGGAAAAGATTATGATGGAAAACTTTTTAATCGCTCTTCAGATTATGGCGCAGGGAATGGGCGGAATCTTCGTAGTAATCATTCTGATTACCCTGGTTGTTATGCTGATGGGAAAGATGAATAAATAAGATGTGTTAGGAAAAAAGGAACTGTTTTCGTGCTCCACTGGAAGTCGCTGAAAACAGTTCCTTTTTTCATAGGCGGGTTCGCAGGAAATGGCAGGAAACAGTTCCTTTTTTTCATCAAAAGTAAATTTATTTTACTGTAATCCTATTAGAAAGATTACAAACGCTGCAATTGTTATAAGAGTCCAGGCGGTATATCTTCCTGCAATTTCCCAGTCAGACGGCCCTGCCTAAGTTCCACACCAACGATACCTTCCAGCGTTTTTTCTTCCTCTGGAATAGCAGTATTATCTTCTTTTACTGTATATGGGCCGTAGATTTTATTGCCATAGTGAAATACAACTGTCTTATCCTGCGACACTGAAAAATATGCTTTCTGCCCTCGGAGTCTGCCGGAGTACACGGTACTGCCATTTTCCTGACTTGGGACAAAAATTGCATCTTTATATTCAAATCCAACTTTTGAAATTGTCATGGAATAAATTACTGCAAATACCAGCACCATAGCAATCATAACGACTAGAACACTTTTTTGGTACCAGTTTAAACGTTTGATTTTTTCCATCATTCTGCCTCCTTTCTAAACCTGAATATAATATCGGACAATCCAGGCCAGCCCCGTCATTATTTGATAGAAAGGAATACAATAAATATCATCCCATTATAAAAATATATTTAAACGAATAACGCAGATAAACCGACAAAAATACACATTACTCCAAACATCATACACATTACATTTTTGATACCGACTTTTTTGTTAAGTACGAAAGATGATGGGTTTTTAGGGTTTATATATATACGATATTCATTTCCCTTAACCATGTCCTTATCTAATTTCTTAAAGCTATATGTGTTAGAACACTGACGGACATATGTTTTTCCGTTGTACTTGTATTTAAAAATAGGAGCATAGCTTGATACTGTTTTACTTGGATACGAATTATAGCCTTGATAGACCCCCATAATTTCTTCATTACAAATAGCAACAGATTTAATATTATGATAAAAAATCATCGTAATCATTCCTCCTATTGTAACGCCTATTAATACAAATGTATATTTAGCTCCGCCTGGGATAAGAAAACATATAAAAGCTAATAGAAACCCACCGAATATCAATGCAAGAAATTTAAATGCTTCAGGATCCATCTTATGCATTTTTTGTTTAAAAGCCATATAAACAATCCAGCCAAAAGTTGCCACACAAAATAATAATTCAAATCCTTCAAAGTCCATTGTTTATCCATTCCTTTCTTTCAATCTTACTTACTGAAATATTTCTTGTCCTTGACATTGTTTTACAGCCCTGAATATCCCTAAGTTTATTTGAACCATATCGTATATTCACCACCTCTATGTAGAAAATCTGCGAATCAGTAGAATGCTTCTCAGATTTTTCCTATCCATCTGGGACAGTATAACTTCCGGAAATTGCCTATGCCATTGGTTTTTCCGTAATGCTTACCACATTTTCCCCATCTATCTCAAAGAAAAAAGGCATATTTGGTTGGGAATTTGTGTAGGTATTTATGTATTGAATAAAATCGTTAATATCAGTTGTTGAAATGTTAACCTTTTCTGGATCATCTGAATCGGTAAAATTTCTTCCCCAGTCAATGAAGTTATATACGGTATCAGAAGTCAGCAAATATTCTTTTGTTTTTTCTTCTAGATTATAAATATAATATCCGCTCAATAAATCCTCCTCTGTAAGATTTAATTCTTTCATTCTTTGACTATTCTTGGGTGTTATATATTCAACCTCATCAATCGTAATACTTGTTTCATCTATGCTTTTTAAAAAACCGCATAATTCATTTGCTTTATTACTCCCCTTGTCTGCGCTCTGACAACCAATCGCTAAAAGCGACAGCAATATAACAAATACTCCTATGTATTTTACCTTTCTATTTGCCACACTGCACCTCCAGACTTAATCACAACTTCTAATTTCCTTGTTCTTTTCCACTCCCATCTTCTTGCCCTTACGGACAAGAAGCATCCCTCGCTTTGCTCGGTCAACTTCCGATTTTTTTATTTTTTCTTGCCTAAGCGAGAACGGAGCAGACAGCAGAATGTATTGTCTGCCCTTATTTAATAGTTCCATTGTGTTATATTTTCGATTAATACACCGTTTCGTTCAAGACTTTCAAAAACAAAATCCGTTTCATTTTTTAGAGAAGAAGAATTAAGAATACAAAATGGTTCCGCCTGTGGTTTCATGCCAGCTGCAATTTTTTCTGCCGCTGGAGGACAAGAAGAACACTCCCAGCTTGTCTGTATCGCCAAAACAGAAGAATGAATCCATACATTTTTTGCCAGAGATTTCAACTGCTCCATGCGTTTTGTGTTTCTCTGTACGGAATATTTCCCATTTTCTTTCTCCTCATATTCTCCTAAATCGTCTTTTGGTACAATTAATTCAAACGTAAAGGTAGATTCTTTTCGGTTATTCATAATAAATAATCTGACCTCTGAAAAGTCGAAATAATCAAACACAAATTGTTTATAATCATGCGAGTGGTGTTCCTTCTCTCCAAGTTCAAAGTTTTCATCTAATTTCTTTTGATTCCATTGAATCATATCTTCAAAAGAATCGTTTTCAAATCCCCAGTATCCGCTCTTAAATGTAAGTCCAGAATGAATTAAAGCCCGGCAAAAAGCGCCGATGGCATCATGAGTTTTTTTCAGTTCAAATGTCAAAGAAAAATATGCTGGCATATTCAAACACCTCTTAATATGTTCTGTTTTTTTACTGCGTTTAGCATTCTGACAAGTTGAAATTGTTAATTTGGAACCAGTCCTATAATGCCAGCTGCTATTGCATTAATAAAAAGTATAAATGTTATCACACAAACAATTAAGATAGCCGCAATGACTTTAATAATAAGTTGTTGATTTCTTCTTAAATCACTCTTATTGACAATTTTTAGGGCAAAAACTAAAACAAAGATGACAATAAGAGAAATAATATTATAAAGAACTACTGTACCCATCTATGTATCCTCCCCATCAGCTTCTTATCTGTAAGTTCTTTAATATCCATAGGCCATCAGTTTCCATTGCCCGCCTTCAGAATGAGCTAACCTATTATCATTATAAAAGAATTACTGACGGGATACTATAAAGATTTCCTTACAACTTCAAATTTTCCTTTCTTTTTTCTATTTTGCAGCGGTTTTTCAAAGAACTGCTGTAGTTTCAGATATTGACAGGGACGACATACAAAAAAAGAGGACATGGATTCTGCGGCTTCCGTTGAAGCGTAGAAACATGTCCTCTTTTATAGAAGATTTTAAATGTCAAAGTTATTCTTGTTCTCTTCTGAAGAATCAAGATCCTCAAAGAACAGGTCGTCCAGGTTCTCCAGGCTCTCATCCGGGGATTCGCCCTCTGTTTTCATCTGTTTCGGGCTGCGGGCTTTTTTTTCCGCCTTTTTCGGGCGGCTGCCAGAGGAGAGTTTCTGGCTGCGCTTTCCGGCCAGGCGTTCTTTTTCCCTGCCGAGAAGCTCGTAGAATTCCTCTTCCGTATAATTTTCCTCTTTAAGTCTCTGCATACGCCGTTCGTGCCGCCGCCGTAACTCCTCCGCTTCTTTCTTTTTCGTATAGAGCGTATAGGCGCTCAGGAGAAATACTGCGAAGACCAGAAGGCAGATACCTATAACCGGAAGGGAGAGGGGAGGAAGGGCGATGCCGCCTTTTTTGCCGTTCTTCTGATCGGAGGCGTCGGTTTTGCCGCCAGGCTTTTCCTCCGGCGCGGCGCCGTCAGTCTCTTCACTGGATGCAGGGAGAGAGCCTTCCTTGGCCAGAAGGTAGGCCTGTCCAATTTTCCGGTCATTGTAGGTGTACTGTAAAAGAGCGATGGCACGCTCTGGATGCTGCTCGGGCAGTTCTGTCACCAGTTCCATGGAAGCGTCTGAGAAGGCGGCATCCTTTGGAAGGGTGATTACAGCGCCAGATTCCAATTCCAGTTCATCTGGCTGAAAGTCAGCTCCGTTAATGGAAACCGTTTCTTCGCCAGTCACATATTTCGTCTCATTGTCCGGGATGGATACGTTCTGGAAATTCTCAAAACCAAACTGCAGCAGCGTTTTTCCATCCAGGAAATAGTTGGGAGAGGGCTGTCCTTTTAAAACGACGGAAATTACCCGTCTGCCGTCTTTCTCTCCGTAGGTGACGAGGGTATTGCCGGCCAGGGAGGTGTATCCTGTTTTTCCTGCCTTCGCTTCCGGGCAGTAGAGCTCGCTTGTCTCGTCGTCTGTGATAATCAGGCGGTGCTCGTTGGCGCAGGTGGCTCCGCTTGGGTTATTCTGAGTGGGAGCCAGCTTATAGGACTTGGTACTGGAAATTTCCAACACGTCTGAATTGTTAAAGGCAGCCTGGGCGATAATAGCCATATCGTAGGCAGATACTACCTGGGTATCGTCGTTTAATCCTGACGGGTTGGCAAAATGAGTGCCGTCGGTGCAGCCAAGCTCCTTTACCTTTTCGTTCATCATGTCTGCGAAGGCGTCACGGCTTCCAGCCACATGCTCCGCCAGAGCGTTGGCAGCCTGGTTGCTGGACTGGAGAAGGAGCAGGTAAAGGCAGTCCTTGACGGAAAGCTTGTCTCCCTCGGCAATGTTTTTTTTATTGCCGCTTCCAGACTCCACATTGTTGACCGCGTCGTAGGAGAAGGTAACCATGTCGTCCATGCTGCTGTTCTCCACCACCACCAGAGCGGTGAGAAGCTTTGTAATACTGGCCGGCGGCGTCAGCTCGTGAATCCCCTGTCCAAAGAGCACAGCGCCGGAATCTGCGTCCACTGCAATTCCAATATCAGCCAGAACGCCGGTATCGCTTGGCCACTCCGGAGCGGCCAGAGCAGTGATGCAGGACATCAGGGCCAGCTGCATGGAAAGAAGCAGGGCCAGTCCTGATTTTATGATCCGTTTTGCTTTCATTCTTGTTGTTCCTCCAAAATTCTGTGGTAAAACTTCTATCTTATAGTATACCGTGAAAGGAGAAAGCTGTAAACGGTTAGAGGAGGAAAAAGTTTTACAGTAAAAAGTTTTGCGCTCTGCAAAAGTTTTGCGTAACTATTGTAGAATCCCTCCGATTCAGTTATAATGATAAATTAGAGTAATAGTCGATTGTGAATGGCTGACCAAGACAGAAGAAATCAGGAGGATACGTTTTATGACCAGAAGAGAATTGCGTGAACACTGCTTTAAACTGCTGTTCTGCGCTGATTTTTATTCCGAGGGAGAGACCAGGGAGCAGATAGAGCAGTATTTTACAGAGCCCAGAGAGGATGATTACACACCGGAGGGCGTTTATGAACTGATTCACTGCCCGGAGCTGGACGTTTACGACAGCGGCTATGTGAAGACTAAGGTGGAGAAGGTGCTGGAGAAGCGTCCGGAGCTGGATGCTGCTATTGACGAGACTGCCAAGGGCTGGAGCACCCGCCGTATGGGAAAGGTGGAGCTTACGATTCTGCGCCTGGCGCTGTTTGAGATCCGCTTTGACGAGGAGGTTCCGGACAAGGTTGCCATTAACGAGGCAGTGGAGCTGGCGAAGAAATTTGGCGGAGACGAGTCTCCGGCTTTTGTAAATGGAATTCTGGCAAAATTAGTGTAGATGGAGGCGCTCCATGGCAAGCATTTACTCAGTGTCCCAGGTAAACGCCTATATTAAAAATATGTTTTCCCAGGATTTTGCCCTGAACCGCATTTCAATTAAGGGGGAGGTATCCAACTGCAAGTACCACACCTCCGGCCATATTTATTTTACCTTGAAAGACGGGCTGGCTGCGATCCAGGCCGTCATGTTTGCGAGCAGAAGAAAGGGGCTTCCTTTTCAGATGCAGGACGGGCAGCAGGTGGTGGTAAAGGGCAGCGTGGAGGTCTATGAAAGAGACGGAAGATACCAGCTCTATGCCCAGCAGATTGAGCTTTTCGGGGCGGGGGATTTGTTTAAACGGTTCGAGGCTCTCAGGAACCAGCTGGAAGAGATGGGCATGTTTGCCAGAGAATATAAGAGGCCGATCCCCAGGTTCGCCAGGACGGTGGGGGTGGTGACTGCCAGCACAGGAGCCGCTATCCGGGATATTATGAATATTTCTCACAGAAGAAACCCCTATGTCCAGCTGATTTTATACCCGGCCAAGGTTCAGGGAGACGGGGCGGCAGAGAGTATTGCCATGGGAATCGAGCGGCTGGATCAGCTGGGAGTGGACGTAATCATTGCAGGAAGAGGCGGCGGATCCATTGAGGATTTGTGGGCCTTTAACGAGGAGATTGTGGCTAGGGCTATTTTTTCATGCAATACCCCAGTGATTTCTGCGGTGGGACATGAGACGGATGTGACTATTGCTGATTATGTGGCGGATCTGCGGGCCCCCACGCCGTCAGCGGCGGCAGAGCTGGCTGTGTTCGACTACCGCCAGTTTCAGGAACAGCTCTTGGGAGCCGAGGAGCTTCTGAAGCGGGGGCTGATCCGGAAAACAGAGGAGATATCCGGCCGTCTGGAGCAGTACCGGCTGCGTCTGCGCCTCCACGATCCCAAACGTCAGGTCAATGAAAAGCGGCAGCGGCTCATTTCTGCTCAGGACGATCTGAAACGGCTGATGGAAAAGAGGCTGTCGGAATACAGGCAGCGCCTTGCTCTTTTAAGCGGAAGGCTGGAAGGATGCTCTCCGCTGAAAAAGCTGAGCCAGGGCTTTGGCTTTGTGACGGATGAGACTGGAAAGAGGGTAGACTCTGTAAATAAGGTAATGCCTGGAGAGAAGATTGAGGTCAGGACGGCGGACGGGCGGATTGACGCCAGGGTGGAAGCTGTGTTTCCCTACAACCGCCAGGACTGCCATGGAGAATAGAGAAGAGAGGAAGAAATCATGGAAGAGAAGGGACGCCTGCCGGAACTAAAACAGGAGGAATTAGACGCCTGTTCCATCGAGGAGCTGTTTGAGCGGCTGAACCAGGTGATAGGAGGCCTGGAGGACGGCAGCAGCTCTCTGGAGGATTCGTTCCGGTACTATGAAGAGGGAATGCGGCTGGTAAAGGCCTGCTCAGGAAAGATTGACCGGGTGGAAAAACAGATTCTGGTGATCGACGAGATGGGAGGAGACTATGGAGCTTAAAGAACAGCTTTTACAGTATACAAAGGAGACGGAGGACGTGGTTTACTCCTTTCTCCCGAAGGAAGAAGGACATCAGAAGACGATTTTCGAGGCTATGAATTATAGTGTGAAGGCTGGCGGAAAGCGGCTGCGCCCTCTGCTGATGCGGGAGGTCTACAGGCTGTTTTGCGGAACCGGGAAGGAAATTGAGCCTTTTATGGCGGCAATTGAGATGATTCACACATCCTCTCTGATTCACGACGATCTTCCCTGCATGGACAACGACGAGTACCGGAGAGGCAGGAAGACGACCTGGGTAGCGTACGGCTACGATATGGCGGTGCTGGCCGGGGACGCTCTTTTAATCTACGCCATTGAGACGGCCAGCCGCGCGTTTGCCATGACGGCGCATGCAGACCGGGTGGGACGGTGTATCGGCATTCTGGCTGAAAAAACAGGAATTTACGGCATGATCGGAGGCCAGACGGTGGATGTGGAGCTGACCAATCGGCCGGTTTCCAGGGAGCAGCTGGATTTCATCTACCGGCTGAAGACAGGCGCCCTGTTAGAGGCCTCCATGATGATTGGAGCGGTATTAGCCGGAGCGTCCAAAGAGGAGCTTCAAACAGTGGAGAGAATTGCCGCGAACGTGGGACTGGCCTTCCAGATTCAGGATGATATTCTGGACGTGACCAGTAGCCAGGAGGTTTTGGGAAAGCCGGTAGGAAGCGATGAGAAGAACAATAAAACCACTTATGTGACGCTGGAGGGGATGGAGAAGGCGAAAGCGGAGGTGGAGAGGCTGTCAGACGACGCGTTAAAGCTTCTGGCTGGCCTTCCTGGCCGGAACGAATTCCTGGAAGCGTTGATTCGCCTCCTGATACACAGGGAAAAATAATGGGAGAGAAGGTGAAGCCGTGATTTTGGAAAGAATCAATGGGCCGGACGACATTAAAAAGCTGAAGGACGGGGAGCTTGCGGTTCTGGCGGAGGAAATCCGCAGCTTTCTGATTGAGAAGATCAGCCGCACAGGAGGACATTTGGCGTCCAATCTCGGCGTGGTGGAGCTGACAATGGCTCTGTTTCTCGCCTTTGACCTGCCCAAGGATAAGATTATCTGGGACGTGGGACATCAGTCCTACACCCATAAGATTTTGAGCGGACGGAAGGAAAATTTCGACGGCCTGCGCCAGTACGGAGGACTCAGCGGATTTCCCAAGCGGAAGGAGAGCCCCTTCGACGCCTTTGATACAGGCCACAGTTCCACGTCTATTTCAGCGGGACTGGGCATGGCTCTGGGAAGGGACGTGAGGGGCGACGATTACTCGGTGATTTCCGTCATTGGAGACGGCGCCCTGACCGGCGGCATGGCCTACGAGGCTCTGAACAACGCGGCCCAGATTAAGAAGAATTTTATTATTGTGCTCAATGACAACAACATGTCCATCTCCAAGAATGTGGGAGGCATTTCCAGCTATCTGAGCAATCTGAGGGCAGACGAGGGGTACAATGAGCTGAAAAAGTCTGTGGTGGCGGCTCTTCGAAGCATCCCCAGAGTGGGAAACAGCATGGTTCAGACGCTGACCAGGACGAAAAACGGCATCAAGCAGCTGCTTATCCCAGGCATGTGGTTTGAAAACATGGGAGTGACCTACATCGGCCCGGTAGACGGACACAATGTCAGGCAGCTGGTTCGTATTTTCAAAGAAGCGAAAAAGATGGATCACGCGGTTCTTATCCATGTGCTGACGAAAAAGGGCAAGGGGTACGAGCCGGCGGAGAAGAACCCGTCGGCCTTCCACGGGGTGGAGCCCTTTGACATGGAGACGGGAAAGCCCCTGGCGGCGAAGATTTATCCCAGCTACACAGACGTATTTTCAAAGACCATCTGCCAGATTGCGGAGAAGGATAAGCGGGTGGCTGCCGTCACGGCGGCCATGCCGGGAGGAACAGGACTTTCCAGGTTTGAGAAGCTCTATCCGGAGCGGTTCTTTGACGTGGGAATTGCGGAGGAGCACGCGGTGACCTCAGCTGCCGGAATGGCGGCGGCGGGGCTCAGGCCGGTGGTGGCGGTGTATTCGTCCTTTCTTCAGAGAGCCTACGACCAGATTCTTCACGACGTCTGTATTCAGAACCTGCCAGTGCTGTTCTGTGTGGACCGGGCCGGGCTGGTGGGAAGCGACGGGGAGACGCACCAGGGCATTTTTGACCTGAGCTTTCTGTCCTCCATCCCCAATATGAACGTGATGGCTCCGAAAAATCTGTGGGAGCTTCGGGAAATGATTCAGTTCGGCGTGAACTACGACGGACCTATGGCGATCCGCTATCCCAGAGGACAGGCCTACCGGGGGCTGAAGGAGGCTCTGGCTCCTATTGAGTACGGGAAGAGCGAGATGCTGTTTGAAGAGTCTGAAATCGCTCTTCTGGCAGTGGGAAGCATGGTCAGCACGGCGGAGCACGTGCGCCTGAAGCTGAAAAATATGGGAGTGTCCTGCACCCTGGTCAACGGGCGGTTTATTAAGCCTGTGGATACGGATATAGTGGACCGGCTGGCTAAGAATCACAGGGTGATAGTGACACTGGAGGAAAACGTGCTGCGGGGCGGATACGGAGAGCGGATTACCGATTATGCCGCGAAGCGCTATCCAGAGCTTAAAGTATTGAATATTGCCCTTCCGGACGCTTATGTGGAGCACGGAAACGTGTCGCTTCTCAGAAGTGATCTGGGCATTGACAGCGATTCCATTTTAAAGAAGATAAAAGAGCATTTTTTATAAGGAGGACGCAGATGAAGGAACGTCTGGACGTTCTGCTGGTGAAACATGGGCTGGCAGAGTCGAGAGAAAAGGCAAAGGCCATTATTATGTCCGGAATCGTCTACGTGGACGGCCAGAAGGAGGACAAGGCCGGCACCACCTTTGACGAGAAGGCCAGAGTGGAGGTCAGAGGAGCCGTTTTAAAATACGTGAGCCGGGGCGGCCTGAAATTAGAGAAAGCCATGACTCATTTCGGCGTGGAGCTGAACGGAAAGGTCTGCATGGATGTAGGGGCTTCCACAGGGGGCTTTACGGACTGTATGCTCCAGAACGGGGCGGTGAAGGTGTATTCCGTGGACGTGGGCCACGGACAGCTGGCCTGGAAGCTGAGAAATGATCCCCGGGTAGTCTGCATGGAGAAGACGAATATCCGTTATGTGACGCCTGACGATATCGGAGATCCGGTGGAGTTTTCCTCCATTGACGTGTCCTTTATCTCTCTAACCAAGGTGCTGGGGCCTGTGAAGGAGCTTCTCACAGAGGATGGCCAGATTGTGTGCCTGATTAAGCCGCAGTTTGAGGCTGGCCGTGAAAAGGTGGGGAAAAAGGGCGTAGTCCGGGAGAAGAGTACTCATTTAGAGGTGATTGAGACGGTGATTTCCTTTGCAAAGGCCATCGGTTTCCAGATTTTGAACCTGGAATATTCTCCGATTAAGGGGCCGGAGGGAAATATTGAATATCTCCTCCATCTGCAGAATAACGGCAGCGGCGGGGAGGAGGAGCTTTCCGTCAGCCCGAAGGACGTGGTGGAGGCGGCTCACAGAGAGCTGGATAAATAGCAGAAACGCAGAGGCCAAAAGGCCCGAAAAGGAAGAGGCGGGGAAGGCGGAGCAGGTGAGATGAAATATTTTTATATGATTGTCAACCACTCAAAGAAAAAGGCAGAATATGGGGCAGAACTGATCCGGGACTACTTGGAGGGCAGGGGCTGTGAGTGCGTGGTGTGGGACGCCAGCGATACAGACGCCTGCAGGTCCCGCAGACCGCAGTTCCGGTATACGGACAGGGAGGCGGTTCCAGGCTGGATTGAGTGCGCGATTGTGCTGGGGGGAGACGGAACTCTGATCCAGGCTGCCAGAGACCTGGCGGGAAGCAATATTCCGCTGCTGGGAGTTAATATGGGAACTCTCGGCTATCTGGCCCAGATAGGACGGGAGGAGGATATTCTTCCAGCTCTGGACGAGCTGATTGCAGACCATTACGGCCTGGAGCAGAGAATTATGTTAAAGGGAACTGTGATTTCAGACGGAAGGGTGATAGCGGAGGACATTGCCCTGAACGATATTGTCCTCTCCAGAATGGGGCTTAACATGCTCCGGTTTAATCTTTCTATTGACGGAGAGTTTTTAAACGACTACTCGGCGGATGGAATCATTGCGGCCACGCCCACAGGTTCTACGGCCTACAACCTGTCGGCAGGCGGCCCTATCGCGGTGCCGGATTCAGAGATGATCCTGCTGACGCCTATCTGCCCGCACACCCTGAATTCCAGAAGCGTGGTGCTGGCGCCGGACCGGGTGATCGAGCTGGAAATTACAGGCCGGGGGGAGACGGGAAAGTTTTTGAGTTTTGACGGAGATACCCAGGTGAATTTAAAAAATGGAGACCTGGTGCGGATTGAACGGTCGGAGACCGTGACTACGCTGATCCGCCTGAAAAAGGTATCGTTTTTAGAAAATCTGAGAGATCGGATGAAGCAGATTTAAGGCAGATGAAAAGAAGGGGAGATAACACATGAAACTGGAACGTCACAGCAAAATTGTGGAGCTGATTGGAAAATACAACATTGAGACTCAGGAGGAGCTGGCAGAGTACCTGAATAAGGAGGGCTACAACGTGACGCAGGCCACGGTGTCCAGAGATATCAGGGAGCTGAAGCTCTCCAAGATCCAGGGAGAGCACGGACGGCAGAAGTACGCGGTGTTCCATCCGCAGCAGACGGCTTTTAACGACAAGTATATCCGCATTCTGAGGGACGGCTTTCTCTCCATGGACATGGCCCAGAATATTCTGGTCATTAAGACCGTGGCGGGCATGGCCATGGCGGTAGCGGCCGCTCTGGACGCCATCCATTTCAGCGAGGTGGTGGGCTGCATCGCAGGAGACGACACCATTATGTGCGCCGTCAGAACCGTGGACGACACCATCCTTCTGATGGATAAATTAAAGAAGATAGTCAATCATTAAAAAGGTCCGGAATACGGACTGTCATAATAGAAAGAGGTGATACCATGCTGTTTCATCTGAGCGTCAGAAATCTGGCCCTGATCGATTCCGCTGAGGTGGAATTTGAGGAGGGGCTTAATATCCTGACAGGAGAGACAGGAGCAGGAAAGTCGGTTATCATCGGTTCGGTCAACGCAGCGCTGGGCGGAAAAACGTCGAAGGACATGATCCGCCAGGGCTGCGATTATGCCTATGTAGAACTGGTGTTTTCCGTCACAGATGAAAAAAAACGGCGGGAACTGGCCGCCAGAGAGGTCTGCCCGGACGCAGACGGAAATCTTATCATATCAAAGAAAATCATGCCTTCCAGAAGCATCAGCCGCATCAACGACGAGACGGTGACAGCCGCCAGGCTTCGGGAAATCACGGGCATTCTCATTGATATTCACGGACAGCATGAACATCAGTCCCTTCTCTATCACGCCAAGCATCTCGAAATTCTCGACGAGTATGGAAAATCCAGAATTGCCAAATTAAAAGAACAGACAGCAGAAGCCTACCAGGAGTACGCGGCTGTGAAAAAGAAGCTGGAGTATTACCAGGGCGGCAGGGAACAGCTTCTGAGAGAGACAGATTTTCTGCGCTTTGAGATAGAGGAGATTGAGAATGCCGGTTTAAAGCCCGGCGAGGAGGAGGAGCTGGAGAGCGCGTACCGCCGTTTTTCCAACAGCCGAAGGATTGTGGAAAGTCTGTCCGAGGCCTATCAGGCGGTCAACGGGGACGCCGTGGCGAGAGCGCTTCTGGCTGTGGAGAAGGCGGCTGAGTACGATGAAGGGATTTCAGGCATCCGGGATCAGCTCTACGATGTGGACGCGCTGATGAGCGATTTAAACCGGGAAATTTCTTCCTACATGGAGGAGATGACCTTCGACGAGGCAGCCTTCCGGGAGACGGAGGAGCGCCTTGACCTGATCCGGGGACTGGAAAATAAATACGGCGACACCATAGAGAAGGTGCTGGACAGTCTGGATAGGAAGAGGGAAAAGCTGGAGGAGCTGGAACACTTTGACCTGAGAAGAGAGGAGACAGAACGCCGTTTTGCGCAGCTGGAAGACCGCCTGGAGACTCTCTGCGGGGAACTGTCAGAAATACGCCGGGAAACGGCGCAGACGCTGACAGAGAGGATGAGAGAGGGGCTTTCTGACTTAAATTTCCTGAATGTGGAGTTTACCATGGAATTCCGCCGTCTTTCCCACTATACGGCCGGCGGATTTGATGAGGCGGAATTTTTGATTTCTACGAATCCGGGCGAGCCGCCGCGTCCTCTGGGAGCTGTGGCCTCCGGAGGCGAGCTGTCCAGGATCATGCTGGCTATCAAGGCTGTTCTGGCGGAGACGGACGATATTCCCACGCTGATATTCGACGAGATTGATACGGGAATCAGCGGCCGGACGGCGCAGATGGTGTCTGAGAAGCTGAGCCTCATCGCAGGAAGCCACCAGGTCATCTGCATCACCCACCTGCCCCAGATTGCGGCCATGGCCGACAGCCACTATGAGATACGAAAGACTGCGAAGGAAAACAGAACTGTGACACAGATTAAGCGGCTGTCAGAGGAACAGATGACAGACGAACTGGCAAGGCTTCTGGGCGGTGCGGAAATTACGGAGGCGGTGCGCCAGAACGCCCGGGAAATGCGGGCGCTGGCGGCAGAGAAGAAACGTCTTAATCGTCAAACCCCATAGCTTCCAGGGTGTCCTCCAGCAGATCTGCCTCTCGATCCATGGTTTCTTCGGTTCGGATGAGCTCAATCTGCTGAGCGATGAACTCGTCTCTCGTCACGTCTCCAGACCAGTAGCTCTGCTCCAGAGCGTCCTCCTGGGCTTCCAGCTGATGTTCCTTTTGCTCCAGCTCAGACGCCATAGAGCGCAGCTCTTCCAGACTTCCTGACGGGAGAGCGGGGCTGCTCTGGCTGTAGGCCAGATCCAGGCTGTCTTCCAGGCGATCCTCCTCTCGATCCAGGGCGTCTTTCTCTGCTTCCAGCTGGGATTTTTGAGCGGCAAAGTCTTCTTTTGACAGTTTCCCCACCCGGAAGTCCGCTTCCAGCTTCGCAATATCAATGTGGATGGCGTCCTGCTCGGCCTTCGCGCGGTAGTAGCTTTCAGCGTCCGTTTCTATGCTTCCCGCCGTGCCAGAGGCGGACGGAGAGATCTCGGAAGCCGCAGCTGTCTGAGAAGTTTCTCCCAGCGCCTCTGAGCTGCTTTCCATAGAGGAAATAGGCTGGGTTTTGACAGGGTTTTTCTGAGAGCAGCCAGCCAGAAGAAGAGCCAGGAGAAGGCCCGAAGCCGCAGCTTTAGCGGCCCTGCCGGCGGGGTTGAGCATTTTA
>ULVJ01008718.1_pt1 | contig 44612 bp, 45 predicted proteins | sample 1959361 | NCBI WGS metagenome assembly ULVJ01 (sample SAMEA4835784, study PRJEB28245) | human gut metagenome | biome: gut microbiome; material: fecal sample | place: Denmark | collected 2008
ATCAGTTGATTGTTCGCGTGCTGAAAGAAACCAACGGCGTGGTTGCCGGGCCTAAAGGCGCTGCGCAACGTCTGGGGCTGAAACGCACGACCCTGCTGTCACGGATGAAGCGGCTTGGAATTGATAAATCGGCATTGATTTAACTGCAAATTGCCGGACAGATCTGCCTGTCCGGCATACTATTCACGAGGTTTTTTCGGACGATATTTTTCCGGCAGTTCTGGCACCGGACGCTTGTCATCGATGAGATGACGCACGGTTAAGATCGGATGACGCCACAGCATTCTCGGCCCGGCCCAACGCATAATCTGTTTCATCTCTTCACGCTTTGCAGGCTGGTAACAGTGCACCGGACACTGCTTACAGGCTGGTTTCTCTTCGCCGAACACACATTTATCCAGCCGCTTTTGCGCGTAAACAAACAACGCCTCGTAATGCTCCGGCTCCGCTGACGCCTGCGGGCATTTCGCTTGATAAAGATCGATCATTTTTTTAATCGTCAGTTTTTCACGAGAGATACGCTTGCCGGACATGCTGCCTCCACCTCATTAAGATGTATTTATATTACATCTTAATCTTAAAGGGCACTATGACTCTAAAGAAGAAAGGTTCGCCAACCGACGCAATTTTGCGTACTTGCTTCATAAGCATCACGCAAAAGCTGCAAAACAGCATCTTTCCCGGAACCAGCATCAAGAACTCGCCGTTCGCTTCTTCCCCTGAAATGATTAACTCCGGTATCATGTGCGCCTTATGTGATTACAACGAAAATAAAAACCATCACACCCCATTTAATATCAGGGAACCGGACATAACCCCATGAGTGCAATAGAAAATTTCGACGCCCATACGCCCATGATGCAGCAGTATAATCATTACACAGCAATCAATTGATAATTAATAACATTAATTAAGGATACACAGTTAAATATACATCTAGCATACTTAAAAAAGACTGTTGACTTCAATCAATTTGGCTTATCATGAACTAAGATACATGACACTATATTTATTAAGAAAAGGATCTCTACAATGTATCAAACACAAATTAGAATTTGGTTCAATTTCATATCCAAGGATAAGCATCATATGTTAGGGACAATGTCTAATTCATATGATTTTTTCTTTCAATGAGTGAAATAACTTTTGCTTTAGACCCAAAATATGAATTTGATAAAGATATAGGATGTGTGTTATCGCTAATAAAAAACACCAAAGAGCTTAGATTTAGAATTAACCAATACATTAATAAATATAAAAACAAATCCCCAAGCTTGAACCGATTAAACACTTTCATTAACAACCTTGAGGAAAATGAACATTTTTATCTGTTACCAGCGATAGAAAATGTTAGTCAGACACAATTAATTAAATTACATACTTCTCTTTCATTAGCCCATCTTGATAAAGTAAGTAAAGATGTCCATATTGAATTTTTTAATTCTAACTTCAGCGACTTTATAGATCAATATTCTATGCATGGGATTGATCCTAAGGGAGTAAAAGGAAAAATAAAGATTGGAGAAGGGTTTAAAGCTAACAGAGTGTGTAGATTTTGTAATAATAAAAACGACTCCCCCCCAACATTTTCAAAAGAAGCTCATGCCATTTCAGAGTCTCTTGGCAATAAAAAAATAATTCTCAATGAAGAGTGTGATTTTTGCAATGAATATTTCGATCAGAATATTGAAAGAGATATTGATACATACTTGAAATTATATTCATCATTTTTTAGAATTAAAAACAAAGACAACAAAGTTTCTAAAATCAAAGGAAAAAACTTTTCTTTCGAATATATTAATAAAACTATTGATGGGCATGACCGACATGTGGATTTCGTTTTAGCACATACACCAACAGATCCTGAACCTTGTAATTCTGATTTAGAACCACCAAAAAATGTAGATTTACATTTCCATCAAAAAATTCGCAAACAAAATATTTATAAATCACTTGTGAAGTTTGCTTTGAGTGTCATTAATGACAGGAAAGACTTGTATGAATTTAATGAAACTATAGAATGGATAAGGTCACCTACTAAATTCTATGAAAAACTTCCTAAAATAGCCATATTAAAAAACTACCAACTTTATCACAAAGAACCATCCTTAATTGTTTATCTTTCTAAAAATAAAAAACAGAATCTTCCTTATGCCGTAGGGGAATTTCATTATACGTTCCTAACTTATATATTCATAATACCTTTATTTAAGAGTAATGAAATTGCATTTAGTCAACAAACCAATTTTGATGGTTATATTAACTTTTTTCCACAATTCAAAAGATTGGACGGGTGGGATTTTGAAGATTTTAGTGATTATGAAGAAAAAGAGTTTGTACTAAACATGATATTAACTCAGCAAAATAAAGGTTAAACAATATAAACAGCAAGGGCTAACTCATCGAAGCTCCGCTTCTTTGAGTTCCCTTGTTTTTCGCCCTTCGGTTGAAAAAGAAAGTCAAAGTCTAACCTAACTCATTGACATGAATTGTATTTCCACTATAAATATATAATGTGCTGCAAAGGAATTGCTCACTTTAAAGCGAATAAACATATAAAAAGGAGTTTATATGGGTAAAATAATAACATTGTCGTATACAAATAATTTCAAGCCTATTAGCGATAATAAATCTCAATCATTGCGAATACACTGTGTAAGTGTACGATTAAATAAAGAAGAGTTAGAGCTTCTCAATGCAAGCCGTGGTGATAAACGCAAAGGTGAATGGCTTCGCATGGCATCACTTCAAAAGCTTCCTCCGACCATTCCTGCAATCAATTTAGAAGTTTGGCAATCATTGTCTGATATATCTCAAAAGCTAAATCGTCTAATAATCCACCTTGATACTAAAAGCAGTAATAGTGAACTGACGAAAACAGAGATCTTCGCTGTTAAAAAGCAGATTAAAGAGCTTCGCTCATGTCTTACAGGTTCTGATCCGTCCGTAAGGTAGTTTTTCGCATGAAAGGAATGCAGAAGATCAAGAGAGGTAAGAGCTTCGCTGGTGTTGTCCAATATGCATTGAAACCGGGAGCACACCACAAAAGTGATCCAGTCGTCATTGGCGGGAACATGTTAGGTGATTCAGCCCTTGAACTGATCGCTGAATTCGATAGCACTAAGCATCTTCGCCAGGATGTCGCAAAACCAGTTTGGCACAACTCGCTTCGATTACCCGATGGTGAATCACTAACGGCTGAACAGTGGTCAAGCATCGCAGATGACTATATGAAGAGAATGGGATTCAGTGATACTCACCTTCGTTGCTATGTGCTTCATGACGACGATGGCCAGCATATACATATCATTGCAAGCAGGATAGACCTCTATGCTGGTAAGCTATACCTTGGCAGAAACGAAAACCTCATCAGCACCCAGATCATTAGTGAACTCGAAATCGCTCACGGTCTGACAGCGACCAAGACAGCACCTTCCATTGCACCAAAGCAACCGAAGCGGAAGAGAATCTCTCGAAACGAACAAATGCTATCGGCTCGGACTGGTGCTCCCTCTCCTAAGCAAGATCTCCAACAGATACTTGATAAAAGTTTTGCAGATACACCTGATCTTTTAACTTTCATAAAACGACTGGAAGAAGCCGAAGTCGGCTGGACTGCTAATATTGCTTCTACCGGTAAGATGAACGGCTTTTCATTCGAATATGCAGGAATCGCTTTCAAAGCTTCGCAATTAGGTAAAAGCTACTCTTGGGCAAATCTCAGTAATCGGCTTAACTACAACCCCGACCACATAGAAGCTCTGCGAGCGACAAAGGAAGTTATCCCTGCTCCTGCAACGATTTTAAGGACAACAGAGAGAAGGGAAAGTATCGGTAGAAAAATTGCAGAACTGGAATTACGGCTCAGAGAAGACAAACGGAACGAAATCGTAGAAAAGATTCTTCAAAAGAATGCAGTACAACAGCTAAAGCATCTCAGGCTTAGTAGCTGGCTTCCCTTTTTACAACGGCTCATAGAGCTTCTCAGAAGCTATGGGAAGAGCATCCTCCACCAGGTCCCTCCAAACTTCTCAGTAGTCTATTCATCACATTATCTGAAATCTTCAAGAAAAATTCGTTTATGGACAGATATTTACAAACAGCTTCCGTAACTACACTCTATTCCCTAGTAATCAATTTGCATTTAGTCAAGAAAATATTGATCGTTAATACAGATCAATATTCTATTTATGATAGCCATAAGCTATCAAGTGGCAATCATCGATCGGTACAAGTGATTTTACTTTAGCCAGCCAGCCATCGAGAATCCCTACAAACAGCATTTAATCTTCCAGATTGGGATAGCTATGAAAAACGAAACTATAAAGTGCCCATTTTGCTTCAAAGAAAGCCCATTTGGTGTCCGTGTCTGCACTGGCTGTCACGCAACAATTAACTATGGTGTTGTTTCACCGTGGCTTGCTTTACTAATAGGAATTGTGCTGTTAGCGATTGCTTTCCTCATATTCGCTATCAGTCAAAGCTTTATATTAACTGTCGTTATCTATTTTGCCTCAGCAATTTTTTTAAGATTTTATTTACGTAAGAAATTTGCACACAGAGCCGTTTTCACACATAAAAGCTAACCCTGTCCAAATATAACAAGGAAGATAAAATGAATAAATTTATTGTTACATCCTTTTTCATTGCAATATTTTTAATTTCTGGCTGCTCAACATCAGGGAACCAACAAATTAAAAATGAAACTGCACAAAGTCTTCAGTCAAAGATCATTAAAAACAAGACTACTAAGAACGAGCTACTCGCTAAGTTAGGTGAACCAGATACAAGAACGACTCTTGACGATGGCAACGAGCAGTGGAGATACTTAATGTATAACAATCAGTTCAATGCCTCGACTTTTATCCCTGTTGTCGGTTTGCTAACTGGCGGTTCCCAGACTCAGTCTAAAACTCTCGAAATCGACTTCAATGGAGAAACCGTAAGCAAATGGACATTCTCTACTGATAATAACAATACAAAATCTGGCATTCTTAATTAATCGTTTCCTGGATAAGAAAATGAAAACATACTCAATTCTCGCAGTTCTCCTTTCGACTTTTCTATTAACAGCCTGTAATTCCGAACCTTCTGAAAAAGACATATACAATGCTTTCAAAAGTGTTGTAGATAGATCAAATACAAGTATGAAAGCTCTGAACTCAAGTATTCCCGAAAAAGACCTTTTAAAAATAGATTATGTGAAAAAAGTTAGTTGCACAGAAGAAGCAAACAATGTTTATAACTGCATTGTCGATGCATCCATTAGCAATATGAAACAGACAAAGCCTGTTAAGCTTGTGAAAGCTGATGGTGTCTGGAAAGAAATACAACAATAAAAATCAAAAACCATCCACCGTTAAAGCCCCTAACGCAAGGGGCTTTTTTATTTGGCTTATCATGATTATAAAGTAGCACAAGTAAATTTAAAAAAATTTGACAAAATTAGATATAAGATGAAAATATAAAAATAAACCAGAGGAGAAAAACCCAATGAAAAAACGCTATATTTTTATTTTAGTTTGCATTTTGGCAAATATAATATCATTTATTTATTTAGCTAACCATCACCAAAATACATTGTTGTATTGGGTCACATCAACCATAATTATATTTTCTTTAGTATTCTCACCTCTTTTAGTGATGATAGCAACGGTTGAACCTGAAAAAGATTCATTTAAAAAGTAATAATAACAAGGTAAAAATGGAAACTCCTGTAATTAATGCTATTTTATTATTTTTTATAGCATCTTCTTTTTTTTTGTTTATTTCATTTGCTTCTTTTATGTGTTGTTCTCTTTCGTCCATATAAGATAAATACCCATCACAGTAAGAAACACAACACTTGATTACAGCAACAATTGCCATGGCATAAACATATAAGAACCCGTGAATACTATTTAAATGCTGTGTAAAAATATCTTCTGGAACTTTAATTACAGTTTTTATAACCAAAATAATTGCAACCAGCGAAGCTTGAAAATATAATATTGAATCAACATATGACTTTAATGCCTTTTTATATTTAGGATACAGAAAATAGCAGAATATCAACCCTATAATAAAAGGAAGATACATAAGGCAGTAGCCGGAAGCAGGTAAGTTTAGATAAAAAGAAAAAGAACTTAAAATAGCAAAAATCAAAAAAATGAGGATGGTCAAAGTCTTTTTAAGATTACTATTTATTATGTTCATTACGCAATCATTATCCTATATATTTTAGATTACACAATCTTAGAAGTGGTCTGTTTCAAGTTATGATAGCCTTACTACTCCCAGATAGTAAAGAAAATTATGAATTATGGCTTATAACATCGCCACCTATTAATTTTGGTAGTAATTACTTGCTATTATAAAGTAGTGAGTGCGAATATGCTTACTTCCGATTGCTCTGTTCTATATGAATGCAGGAAATAATACAAAATTGAAGAAATAACACTAATAAAAGTCTTCATTTCCATAGCTTACTCAAGCTGTAATACATAATTCTCTGGTGCCTTTATAATCTTATCTTGCTCGCACGAACTACCTCATGTGTCAGTTCTTTATCTATCATCTTCATTTCATACTGTGTTCTTACAATAGAATATATCTCTTCTGCCTTTTCTTGATTGCTATCGATATAGTTAACAAGAGAGTTTAGCTCACGGAGAACGGCTTCTTTGTTGTTTAATCGTCGTAACAGATTACCTGTCAGACATTTATACACAGAACTGAACATCGCCATAATGTTGTCTATGTTTCGGTTAGATCGGGTGTATATCCGTTTCGGATAGAAATACTTTAAGTGATAGCCAACGAACACCATGTAGAGTTGGTGAGAGAAACTTTTATCTCCGGGCTGGTATCGTTTAGAGATATATTTATCTATGATGACAACAAGCTGCTCTTCAAGTGTCATTACTGAATCAAAATTGTTTTTGTTCATAAGTTGCATCCTTGCAAAATTTGATTTTGTCTTCCTGACAATACATATATAATTACCACACATTTAAAAAATATCAATAGACAAAACCTATTAATATTGAAATTATTTTTTGTTTTGGGGAAAAATTTGATCTTCTCTAAGACCTTTGCTGTATGCGACCATCTGAAGGTCTCTAACCATAACAAGAAGTCTATTATTCTCATTTAGTAATCTCGCATTTTCAGATTCTAATGTTCGAATTTTATTCGAAGCATAAGCGAGACTCTGAGGTTTTTTAATATTCGTAACAGTATAATATTTATTTTTCTTCTTCTGGTTATATGCATATTTTATAGCGGTATGTCTTGAAAGAGCTTGTCGTGATGGTTTTTTTCCAAAATGTTCTTCAAGTGAGTCACAAATCCCAACCCAAGTTATATCTCCTTCCCAGCTGTTTATTCTATCAAGAATAAACTCAATATCTTTACTACTAAACTTTTTGCTCATGTTCGTCACCTTTATTGTAATATCTAATGATATGGTTTATGATTTTATCGATTTCTTTAATTTCCTTAACAAGTATTTTCACTCGTTGATTATCATGCTGGCTTTTATATAATTCATAATTATTGCGCAGTGATTCTAAATTCTCTTTGATCTTAGCAATTAGTTCAAATCTAACTCCTTCTCCTAAATCAGATAACATTTCTTCGGAAAATAACACCTTCCTCTCGATATTTCTCAATTCTTCCCAACTTCTGTTGTCATAAACACTATTTTGTTCAACACTTCGTCTTCCTGACCAAAATGCTATTTCCACCTCAGATAACATAGCCCTTTGAGCAAGCGTATTCAAAAGATGCCTTGGCTGATGGCTTCTAAACACTTCTTTCATACCATCTGGTTGTAACGATTTATGCCTTTGAAAGAAATTTAAAGCACTATCTTTCCCTGCACCTGATCTTTTCTTGAAGTCTGCAAAAAATAATTTTTTAGTTGCAGGTGCAACATGAAATAAGTCACTTCCCTTTTTCATATGCAATTGATCTTTAGCTAACAGTAAGAGTTTATTGCTGAGTTTGGTAGGAATAAAAAAATCATTCCAATGATCTGTTTTTTCCTCATAATTTAAAACTTCGTTCCAAAATTCTTTTGCACTAATTCTCTCCTCTTCGACCTTTGCCAAGACATTTTGTGTCCTGATATTAAAGGAGTTTTTGTTTTTTATATTCAAGATATCGCACAGCTTTGTATAAAAATCATTTGCCTCTGGTTCTGTTCCTAACAGGTTGTAAAATTCTAATTCACCATTTTCGCGGATAGCAGCGATAGCCCTTGCTGTATGAGATAAATTTTTTAACCTTTGGATAGCTAATCTGGCTATTGGTTTCATATTACTGGGAATCCACTTAATACTATCACCATACCCTTTTGCACAGAAATAGCGAATGCCATAAGTAGCTTTCCCCTCAGAATCAGTCCCTTCAACTTCACAATCTACTTCAAGGTTTATGATCTCAGATATTCGTGTAGGGGCACAAAGAAGTAAAGCTATAATAGAGGAGGTAAATATATCTCGTTCACTTTTATCATCAGAACGAAATACTCTACCTATAAAATCAATCACATCGTCTTCGGGTAACTTCTTTTTAACATTATTTTGTTCTGAAATATCCCTTGCTGATTTATTTGAAATCCCTCTCAACCTGGTGTTAAACCTGCTGAGTCTTGGGTTTATTATGTTTTTTGTTGCTAAGACTTCTAAAATTTCTTTCAGTGTTTTTTCTATTGCACATGCACGATTGATTGAGTAATTTTTTTCAGCTTGATCTACAATATTGAATATAATTTCTGAATTTAAGTTAACGATATGAAGATCAACATTTAATTCCATATATGAATATTCCATAAGCTTGATTGTTGTCAGATAAATCAGTGATTTATGCACATTAGGGAAACATTCTCTATATATAAGGACTTTCGCTAACTGTTGAAAATGCTCCCCCATATTTATATCATTTATTTTATAACTAAACTTTTTGAAAGCCACTCCTTTCCCCCATGATAGGCTACTCCAGTTTATTATATTGTCTCTTTCTGCTTGAACTCTTACTTCATTTGCGAAAAAATCATAATTTTTAAAATACATGGTATTTATTCCTCTTCACTGTTAAGAAACTTTATTATTGTATTGATTTTACTCTCTACACTTGTGAATAAAGCAACCAATAGTTCTACTTCTGATTGTTTTGAATGATTGGATATTAATTGATTAGTTAGTTTTTTTATATTAATCAAATCCTCAATCATTTTGAATGTGATACCCTCACTATCCATTAGAAATGAAGAAGCATAGGGGCTTATTGATTCATTAATTGCTTGTTCTATTCTGAACGAAAACTCCTCGTTATTTTTCGCATAAGATAGTACGGATTTCAAATTTGTATGATCCAGAACTTTAGCTAAAGTACTTAACCCATATCCTCTTTGAGCAAGTCTTGTTGCCAGAGTAATCCTTAACTGTCGGGAGTTTATTGTAGAATTTTTATTACCACTAACTTTACGGTGAACAGATTGCAATCGACTTGTAATTGTCTTTGAACTCATATGCAAGTTTACAAAGTTATTTTCATAAAATTCGTTAATCTTATAACCAGAATTAAAAAAGCTTGGGTCAATAAATAATGGGAGATTATCTAATTCTTCTTTGCTTAATTTATCCTGAGCTTCATTTTGTACAAAAGCTTTAACTATGGCTTTAAGCTCGGATAATGAATCAAATAAATTATCACTAATTTTCAATTCAGTGAAATCAGTTCGAAACTTCCCACCTTGTTTTAATCTCGGAATATTTAAATAATTACCTTCATTTTTAATATAAAGGTCTTTTCTCTTAAGTTGTGCTATCTGCATTGGTCTTCGACCAGTATAAATTAGTAGCATAACCAAAAGATAATCATTCATGGTTATGTTGCCTTCATTATATTCTTTTGTAATACTAAATATTAAGTGCTTCATTTCATTATCAGGCAGTGGCCTTAAGTATTTTTGCCTTTCATTATAGGCCGTAGTTGTCCTGGGTTTTGCGACTTTCCATTTTGAGATTAAATCTATAACCTCTTGTTTTAAGACTTTATTGTGTAACTCATGAAATTTTATTAGAAAGTATTTCATACTTTCTACATGCGTATAGTTTATTTTTAAGAATGTATTGTAGAACCGTTTCAACAAACCACACTCAAACTCTTTCAACTCACCATTATTAAATACAATTAATTTCTTAATGGCAAAGTAGAACTTTCTCGTATAAGCAGAGCTAAAATGTACAGCGGTATATGCAAGAGTTTCTTTTACAAGTGATAATAAAGATAAGTTGATTGTATTTTCTAAATATAACAAATTCAACTTTATGTCTTTACTAAGAACCCAAACATTATCCTTTACATTGAATTCAAATCCGCTATCTTTTACTTTTAATACCGAGAGCTTTTCTAAAATCGATTTCTCCATTCACTCCTCCTTTATTATTATTTATTTTTTCTTCTTTCAGTAAATCTGCTTCCTGGAAAGCCCTGGAAGCCTCTTCGCTTATAAATCTATTATTATAAATCAGAACTGATTTTGAGTTTACTTTCCAACCCATTCTAATGCACCGGATTCTATCTAACTCGTTTAATTTATATGGGTCTGTTACACCTATATACTTTAAGCTGTATATATAGTTCCATGTATGTCGTAAACAATGTCCAGTGAAGTGACTGAAAGAGCTTCCTTCATATTCAATTTCTTTTATTTTTCTCATAATTTTGTTATATGCACTTATGGTTAATGGTAATCCCTCTGTAACTCCGGATTTGTGAGTAACTAATATATAATCATGATTCTTACATTTAGCATGATATGATCTCTCACCTTCAATATATGAACTTATCTGCATACATAACCTTTCACTGATATTAATCTCTCTCTCAACCGTTTTTACGAGTGGTTGAAATACTCTGGGATCTTCTGGGTCATTTATTCTTTTGGATATTTTCAGATATCTTTGCTTTCTTTTAAAATCTGATATCTTTAAGTTTAAAAGCTCCCCTCCTCGCATTCCAGTTTCATAAAGTATTAATATAGCAAGTTGATTTCTTTTCCGACAATTCCTCTCAAATGGATTGTATTCGCTTTCAGGACTGACACATTCCAGTAGAGCTTCTACAGTTTCTTTTTCTAAAGATTTGAAATTATCGCTCATATAAGAATATGAAGTTATCTTAGGTTTATGCTTTTGAAAGTTGGATTTAATGAATTTTAGCAATGAATTGGTTTCATACACAGAACCTCTATAAAACGAATCATAAATCCATGATATATAGTCGCTAATAACTGTAAGTCGATAATGTAGATTTTCTTCGTTAACCTTTTTGTATGTCACCATATCAATTATTTTACGTTTCTTCCTTTTCACTCTAAGAAACTCTGATAATGAATATAACTCTGTATAGCTTAAAAAAGTCTTGTTACTTACTCTTTCGAGTATACTTATATTTTCCTTAATCAAGTATTTTTCAAAAAGGATCAAAACATAGGCGTTTCTCAATATAGTATTGAACGACTTATTTTTCTGTCGCCCAAGCAAACCAAGATATATATTTTGATAGTATAACGGCAGGCCAGAGGTTGAATTTAATATCATACAAAATCTTTCTCCCCCTTTCGTCATTATCTTTTTAACTAAATATTCACTCTTCATTGTTACCCCATAATTCATTTTTATTTATAGGTAACATAATTTTTTAGCAAGTTACAAATTTATTTTTCATTATTTTCAACAACCTTATTAATTGCGGCTCCAATAACGAATCGGCCATATATTCACCTTAAGGTGAATATATAATCCCCTATATTTACCTTAGTTAGCAACTTGTTGATTTAAAATAAATAATCGGAAAGTGTAATTTGTTTTGTAATGTACAAATAAGAAATTAGTAAATATTGAAATGTACGGTTTACGAAAACTTAACCAACTGTGTTAAAGGCAACTTTATGATGATAGAATTACTCATCTAACGATCTATATTATATGAGTAATGTTTCATGGGACGAAAAATTTCTGCATTTTTAAAGATAATAGGAGTTACAGGTTCTTTATGCGGGATCATTGCGACAGCATTCGCAATCTATGCGCATTACAACCCGACCTCCCCTTCTACTCAGAGATACGACAGTATTGTAGGAAGCTGGCTATCTGATTACTCTTACACAATAAAAGGTAATACCGTTAGGGTTAATGGAAAAACGACCTTCTTCTCTAATGGAAAATACAACTTTCATGGCAGTATCTCTATTGACTCTTATGCTCCAGGTGACCATATATTCATAGACTATCTTTCTGACGGTGCTGGTGATTGGCAACTATATGATAATGAGTTAATTACATCATTAAATAGCTTAAAAACAAAACCCATAAAGCTGGTTTTAAATAACAAAGATCTTGATCCGCTGAAAATAGAGGTGATAAACAATAAAAAATTACCAACTATTGAGGAGAGTATGGCAGATGGGAAAAACCAATCCTATAAAATAATAAAATCTTCAAAAAGCCAGTTAACATTGGAAGTTATTAACGAAATCGGAAGCAATTTTAATTTAAATATGCAAAAAGCAAAATAAAAAATGATGGCGATCTGAAATCGCCATCATCTATTCAACCTGGATAGCTCTCAGCCTCGATACCACAATAAGTTAGCATATCGGTTATCAGCGGTATTCTATTAAAGTCTTGTCTGGAGACATTACCAAAATTATCCCTCCTTAGTTTACAACGAGTCATGAACACTTCATCAATAGCTCTTGAAAACCCTACAAAAACTGTTTTTTGATTTTCTATCTGTCCTTCTTCATCACCAAAGTAAGCATCCGGTTCAAGTCCTACTATAACGACCTTTTTAAATTCTAAACCTTTACTTTTATGGATAGTCATAAATGGTACAGTTTTATTTCCACTCAACATATCTATAGCATTTGACATGTTATTTTTTATATCTAATGCTTCGAGATATTTAGATAGAGTATTAATATTATGCTCTAAGCCATTACCATTCATATATTGCGGAAAATAAGATTTTAACTCAGGGATACCAAATATTGTTAGTAAGCCCTTTAAATAATCAACAACATCACTTTTAACTTCCTTATTAGCCTTGATGAAATTACTTAACTCTTTTTCTAAACGAGTAACATCACCTCTTTTACTTACACCTCTAATGTTGCACAAAAGATCCATTGTAGAAGCCCAGCCTTCTATAGACTTTCTATTACAAACAAACATTAGAAGCTGTAAAACTAATTGTACTATTGCTTCGTTTAATAATTCTTGGTATTCATTTTCAATACGGCATTTGACACCAGACTTGTCTAACTCTGAGATTATTTTTTGAGAGTACTGTCCGGCCACACTTTTGGATAAAATGCAGATATCCCTTTGTTCAATACCTTCATCAATCCATTTTTTAATAAGTGAAACAATATAAGATGCCTCTTGGTCAACTTCCTCAAACTGCATTAACCTGGCTAAACCTTCCCCCTTATAAAAAGTGATTTCTGTCTTCTTTTCAGTTTTATTCATGAAGGATTCCATCAATCTTTGATAACTTATCAAATTTTTTAATGACCTTCTATTGCTTATTAATTCATTATTGTCACCAACTTCAAAATCTTTTTTGAAGACATCAAAAGCATTAGGCAATGCCCCTGCCCACCCCATTATTCTTTGTTTTGTATCACCAACGGCTGTTATTTTTATAGCTCGATCAAAGAAAATACTTTTAAATATCTCATATTGCTTAGATGTAGTGTCTTGAAACTCATCAATGAAGGCATATTCATATGTTGAATTAATGGCATTTGATAGGAAACTATTTTTCTTTATAATTCTATTAGCAAGATAATTTATCATTTTGAATGAAATTCTTGACTTATCTTTCAATAAATGAGTCCATACAAAATATCTTATCCTTCCATTAATTGTATGCCTTTCTTCTTGTTTATAAGGAATTACAATGTATTTTTCTTCAAAATTTGAATGCTTTATTTTATTCAATTCAAATGATGTCAACCCCTCAAAACCTAATGCCTCTCTTTTTATTTCTGCTATAACTTCTTTTTTATTAAGAGAAATAATTTCATAATCGTCTGAAGGACGATAAAACCTCGGAAGAGTACCTTTAAATCTATCTACAATACTTTTACAGAAAGCATCAAATGTCGTGGATTCAAACTTATTCCTAAATTTTAAATCAAGCCGTGAGTTGACTCGATCTTGTAGGTTTTTTGCCGCATCTTTTTTGAAAGATAGTGCGATGATTTTTTTCTTACTACATTTTCCCGTTTCAATTAAAAAACATGCTTTTTGAGCCAATAATTCAGTTTTACCTGAACCGGGACCTGCAAGAACGAGATTATGCTCTGAACTATTCCGTATCACTTTCATTGCTTCATCTTCGACTTCTTGGATATCCTTTAATACCCAATCTCCATCTTTAATAGTTGGCATTAAAGTAACCCCCTCACTGTTTCGATAAGTTCATCAAGTATTTCAGGGCTATTATCTCTTAATTTACCGTCTTTCAGCTTTGATAATACATAATTATGTGATAATGGCTTACCTCTACCCAAAAATAAATATCGGTACCAAAAATATTTATCATGATCATCAAAATCATCAATTTCAATATCACTTACTTCTTTTTTCAATACTGAAGCAATTGCGGCTCTAACTTTGTCGTTATATTCAGGGTCATCATCCTTAGGTAATTTTGGCCCACCTTTTTTTGGAACAAAAGTCTTATAATCCTCATAGAATTCATTAAGCATTAGCCAATCTAAATCGTAGGGGTATGAAAAATATACATTATACTCTTTTAGACGATTCATCCATGCAATTTCATTATCCTTGTCTTCTCCCCATGTATGCATTTTTTCAAGTTCTTTATCACTTAAAACACCAGTTTTTATTATTAATAATTTATTCTTATCCTTACCAACGGAAACAAGTTGCTTTAATGCATATTTAATTCTTCCCCAGCCTCCACCACCTCTTCTATGGTCATAATCAAGAAGTGTCACATGAGGGATTGAAAGCTCATCCAAAAGTTTCCAGAAATGGTTAACATATCGCCCACCTAATGGCGCAAATGTTATCAATGAAGTGTCAAGCTCTATACCGTTTACTTGAGCTATTTTAGGTATTACTATTTCTTCGCTATCACCTTCACCAAGTATTACAACTTTTGCAAAATAAATTTCTGGATATGCCTTCACTGCTTCTTTTACATAAGTGAAAGTATCAACATTGTCTCCATCGTCTTCATCTTCGCTTGGTAATAATATTGGTTTGACAACAGTATTTTTATTATCATGTAGACGAAAATACCTTATATTTTCTGGTTCTACTCTATTGAGTAATGAAGGTGCGTGTGTTGTTAAAACAACCTGTGCTCGATCATTCTCAGATATATCTTCACATAGTTTAACTATTCTTCCTAAATATTGGGGTGAAAGATGATTTTCTGGTTCTTCGATTAATATTATCGTTAAATTTGGAGGATCTAATGCTTCTACTGATATCGATAATTCATTTTCTCCTGAATTTATGATCTCATCTTCAATATCAAATGCAGATTTGACTAACGAAAGATAAAACAATGACTTCATACCATCACTCAATCTTTCAGTTGGTAATGGCTGAGTCACCGGAGTAGGCATAAAAACAGTATCTATATGCTTTAATACATCTTCTATTCCATTCATTACTGGCTGAATTTTAAGCTGTTCAAAATACCCTCCGCTAAAAAGAGTTTTCCAATTTCTGCTCAATGAAGATGTTATTGTCTGAACCCCAATTTCTTCTTGGAACTGGTTTCCGATTGATTCTGCAACCTCATCAACCGTTGAACTCATCTGTTCAGACCATTCAACTGCATTTATCAAACGGTGCATGATGGTTCCGGCTGTTTGCTTCAGTTGTTGAGCAGGATCGCGATAAGCAGGGACATAATGAACATGGATTTTTGATCTTTCATATGCTGTAATATTTTTTTCATATTTTCCTATTTCCCATACTAAATCACTATCTATATCCCCTTCTGCAAGATTAGTTTTTGTCCATTTAGCTTTTAATTTTGCTATACAGTATGGGATCTGGTCTGCTTCATTTGAGACCAAATGCTTAAAGAAATCAGCGACTGAATCGTCCTCACCATCTTGCAGATCTGCAAATTCAAATTTCACACGAACTGATAATTCTCTTTCATCTTGAGTATCGATTTCATCTCCAGGAGGAACATAAAAATCATCAACTTGAACAATTCTATCGGAGCTTTTGACACCAAACATCCTTGTCAATGCGAGGAGAACAGCCGTTTTACCTGTTCCATTCCCTCCAATTAAGCTGGTGAATGAATTTATATTTATAGTTTGCCCTACATTATCAAAGCTCTTAAAGCCTTTGATCTCCATTTGTGTAATTTTCATTATCACCTCAATTGCTGTTTTAAAAAATTATAATCACTAATTATTTCTGCATTTGTAATGATTTCTTGTGAGCACAACTTAAAACAATCTAAAAAAATATTTTTATTATCGTTATATTCCCAATGTTTTTTCAAAGCTTCTTCAATTGAAATCCAAATAACTTGCAAGTCGTTATTGGATATTTCGATTTTTAAAACTGTTTCTTCCACACAGAGTATATGCCCTAAGATAACATCATCGTATATCTCAGTATCTGAATCTCTAACTCCTAACCTTTTTATTTTCCTTTTTTGGATGATTTTATTTTTAACAATAAAAGGATGGTCTTCTATAAAATCGGTCAATGATGTAAAAGCCAAACCACGAACCTGAGCACCATGCATTGAACTACTTACTTTATGGATATCTCTCCAAACTCGCAGATCACCTAATACATAGAGAACCCGCTGATTTCTCGCTTTCGTATCTTCTGCTTGGTACTGGATATAAGGTGGGCCTCCCCCATTTTGTCTATATCGGGCAAGGGTTTTGATGCTTATGCCAAGAAAGACAGAAGCAAGCTCACTATTTACAGTGGCAGAATCAGGCATTTGACCAAATAGTTTCCATACCTCTGAATACTCCCGTAAAACTTCCACCACACTCATCTTCACTCCCTCGTTTCAGGTAATGGAGGATACTTAGCCGAAGCAAGTAACACATTGTATAATTTAGGAGCAGTCATAAGCATATGCAACTCAATCCTTTGTAATGCTTCAAAAATCCGTTCTTGATCAGGTTCTGCATACCTTTCTGTTGGATCTGTTGTATTTCTGTGATTGAGCAGTCTCTTAACGACGGCATATGAAACAAGTTCTTCAGCAACCCTACCAAATGTCCTTCGTAGATCGTGCATACCAAGTTTGACGATCTCAGCTTCTGAACACAGATACTCTCTCAAACTTTTGCTATCCGAATAGTGTCCAACTTTGCTTCTTTTGGAACGGGCCGGGAAAACCCATTTCAACCTTTCTGGATGAGTCTCTGCTTCCTTAACAATATCCTTTCTGTCTTCCAACAACCGTTTCACAGCATCACAGATTGGAAGCTCATGATCGTTTCGATTCTTAGTATCGTAAAAGCGGATAGTTCTGTTACTAAGGTCAACATAGCTTGTCGTCTTTGCTTCTTCGCTTGTAAGCGTTTCTCGCCAGCACAGAGAAGCGGTTTCTTCCTTACGAGCACCTAAGAGAATTGTCAGTAAAAGGTAATCACAACCTAAACGATTAAAGCTTCTCCTATTATGTAATGCAGTCAGGAACCTACCTAATGTGTCTTTGGGAGACAATGGATTCCGAACACCTTTCGCACGATAGCTATCCTCAAGCTCAGAACGAGTCCTGAACTTCTTCTGAACTTTCAAGATAGAGAATGGATTGTAGGACAAGGAGGGTTGTCGTTGCTGGGTCTGGGCATTGCTGGCTTCAATTTCGATTGCATGTCTGACAGCAACATTGATCCACCTAAAGGTCTGTTCCGCTGCTGTTCTAGCTCTTGAAGCAATCTCATCAAACTTCCGAAGAATTTCATTACCAGTAAGATCTTTAACTCGCAAACCAGCCCACTCAGAAAGCCTGTTCTCTGCTTTATCTAATACAGCCAAGGTGTTGGGTTTAGCTGGTTTCGCTCTACCCAGCAGATGCTGGCGGTATTGAGCAAACACTTCACTGATAGTGAGTTCAGAAGCATCGGACTCCCGTTTTATCTTGTTAGGATTCCTTTTGGTCAACTTCATGGTTTGAACTAAATTGCGAGCAACCTCGCGGGCTTGATCGATGTTAGCGAAATCAGAGACATTGCCAATTGTAGACCTGATAACCTCCGATGGAGATTTCCCCCCTGTCTTAGGGCGATTGCCAGGAGAAGACACTCGTCGCTGAACGATATAGGTCTTTTTCGTTGCACTGATTTTGACACCGAAACCGACTGGTGAATCACGATGGCTGTCAGTGATAAGATAAGGTTTTCTATCTATGTTGGGTAAGTACACTACTCGCCCATCTTGATCGAGACTTGGTTTGACGTCGATAGATAACTTATTGATTATAATCGACTGATTGAGTGTCATTTTCATCGATGTATACCAGCAGTTCAAGTGTGTATACCAGATAGTAGCTAGAATACTTCTGGTATACAAATTTAACGATTCACATGGGTTTTAAAGGGTTTCACATGGGGCCACCTGAGTACCCAAAAGACTTAAAAAACGAGTAAAATCAATATGAATGAGTCTATTGACAAGGATCTATCAGACCACACGCCGATGATGCAGCAGTATCTCAAGCTGAAAGCCCAGCATCCCGAGATCCTGCTGTTTTACCGGATGGGTGATTTTTATGAACTGTTTTATGACGACGCAAAACGCGCGTCGCAACTGCTGGATATTTCACTGACCAAACGCGGTGCTTCGGCGGGAGAGCCGATCCCGATGGCGGGGATTCCCTACCATGCGGTGGAAAACTACCTCGCCAAACTGGTGAATCAGGGCGAGTCCGTTGCCATCTGCGAACAAATTGGCGATCCGGCGACCAGCAAAGGTCCGGTTGAGCGCAAAGTTGTGCGTATCGTTACGCCAGGCACCATCAGCGATGAAGCCCTGTTACAGGAGCGTCAGGACAACCTGCTGGCGGCTATCTGGCAGGACAGCAAAGGTTTCGGCTACGCGACGCTGGATATCAGCTCCGGGCGTTTTCGCCTGAGCGAACCGGCCGACCGCGAAACGATGGCGGCAGAGCTGCAACGCACTAATCCGGCGGAACTGCTGTATGCAGAAGATTTCGCCGAGATGTCGCTGATTGAAGGCCGTCGCGGCCTGCGCCGTCGCCCGCTGTGGGAGTTTGAAATCGACACCGCGCGCCAGCAGTTGAATCTGCAATTTGGCACCCGCGATCTGGTCGGTTTTGGCGTCGAGAACGCGCCGCGCGGACTTTGTGCTGCCGGTTGTCTGTTGCAGTATGCGAAAGATACCCAACGCACGACCCTGCCGCATATTCGTTCTATCACCATGGAACGTGAGCAGGACAGCATCATTATGGATGCCGCGACACGTCGTAACCTGGAAATTACTCAGAACCTGGCGGGCGGTGCGGAAAATACGCTGGCTTCTGTGCTCGACTGCACCGTCACGCCGATGGGTAGTCGTATGCTGAAACGCTGGCTGCATATGCCAGTGCGCGATACCCGCGTGTTGCTTGAGCGCCAGCAAACTATTGGCGCATTGCAGGATTTCACCGCCGAGTTGCAGCCGGTACTGCGTCAGGTCGGCGACCTGGAACGTATTCTGGCACGTCTGGCTTTACGAACTGCTCGCCCACGCGATCTGGCCCGTATGCGCCACGCTTTCCAGCAACTGCCGGAGCTGCGTGCGCAGTTAGAAACTGTCGATAGTGCACCGGTACAGGCGCTACGTGAGAAGATGGGCGAGTTTGCCGAGCTGCGCGATCTGCTGGAGCGAGCAATCATCGACACACCGCCGGTGCTGGTACGCGACGGTGGTGTTATCGCATCGGGCTATAACGAAGAGCTGGATGAGTGGCGCGCGCTGGCTGACGGCGCGACCGATTATCTGGAGCGTCTGGAAGTCCGCGAGCGTGAACGTACCGGCCTGGACACGCTGAAAGTTGGCTTTAATGCGGTGCACGGCTACTACATTCAAATCAGCCGTGGGCAAAGCCATCTGGCACCCATCAACTACATGCGTCGCCAGACGCTGAAAAACGCCGAGCGCTACATCATTCCAGAGCTAAAAGAGTACGAAGATAAAGTTCTCACCTCAAAAGGCAAAGCACTGGCTCTGGAAAAACAGCTTTATGAAGAACTGTTCGACCTGCTGTTGCCGCATCTGGAAGCGTTGCAACAGAGCGCGAGCGCGCTGGCGGAACTCGACGTGCTGGTGAACCTGGCGGAACGGGCCTATACCCTGAACTACACCTGCCCGACCTTTATTGATAAACCGGGCATTCGCATTACCGAAGGCCGCCATCCGGTGGTTGAACAGGTGCTGAATGAGCCGTTTATCGCCAACCCGCTGAATCTGTCGCCGCAGCGTCGCATGTTGATCATCACCGGTCCGAACATGGGCGGTAAAAGTACCTATATGCGCCAGACCGCGTTGATTGCGCTAATGGCCTATATCGGCAGCTACGTACCGGCGCAAAAAGTCGAGATTGGCCCGATTGACCGTATCTTTACCCGCGTAGGCGCGGCAGATGACCTGGCTTCCGGGCGTTCGACCTTTATGGTGGAGATGACCGAAACCGCCAATATTTTACATAATGCCACCGAATATAGTCTGGTATTGATGGATGAGATCGGGCGTGGAACGTCCACTTACGATGGTCTGTCGCTGGCGTGGGCGTGCGCGGAAAATCTGGCGAATAAGATTAAGGCATTGACGCTGTTTGCCACCCACTATTTCGAGCTGACACAGTTACCGGAGAAAATGGAAGGCGTCGCCAACGTGCATCTCGATGCACTGGAGCACGGCGACACCATTGCCTTTATGCACAGCGTGCAGGATGGCGCGGCGAGCAAAAGCTACGGCCTGGCGGTTGCTGCTCTGGCGGGCGTACCGAAAGAGGTTATTAAGCGCGCACGGCAAAAACTGCGTGAGCTGGAAAGCATTTCGCCGAACGCCGCCGCTACGCAAGTGGATGGTACGCAAATGTCTTTGCTGTCCGTACCAGAAGAAACTTCGCCTGCGGTCGAGGCACTGGAAAACCTGGACCCGGATTCACTGACTCCGCGTCAGGCGCTGGAGTGGATTTATCGCTTGAAGAGTCTGGTGTAATAAAAATTCCCGATAGTCTTTTGCTATCGGGAATATTAACGACAACTGACGAATCAAATAAAAATACCCTGTATAATAGGAAAGCTTATTTTACAGGGTAAAACCATGCCATCTACACGCTATCAAAAAATCAATGCCCATCACTATCGCCATATATGGGTCGTTGGTGATATTCATGGTGAATATCAGTTATTACAATCCCGCTTACATCAACTCTCTTTTTTCCCCGAAACCGACTTACTTATTTCTGTCGGCGATAATATTGATCGTGGGCCGGAGAGTCTTGACGTCCTGCGCCTGCTAAACCAGCCCTGGTTTATCTCCGTTAAAGGCAACCACGAAGCAATGGCGCTGGATGCGTTCGCGACCGGCGATGGCAATATGTGGCTTGCCAGCGGTGGTGACTGGTTTTTCGATTTAAATGATTCAGAGCAAAAAGAAGCTACAGATCTGTTGCTGAAATTCCATCACCTTCCACATATTATTGAAATCACTAACGACAACATAAAATATGTCATCGCACATGCAGATTATCCGGGGAGTGAATATCTCTTTGGTAAAGAAATAGCGGAGAGCGAATTACTCTGGCCTGTTGATCGTGTGCAGAAATCGCTTAATGGCGAGTTACAACAAATAAACGGCGCTGATTATTTTATATTTGGACATATGATGTTTGATAACATTCAGACGTTCGCTAACCAGATTTATATTGATACCGGATCGCCGAAAAGTGGGCGGCTGTCATTTTATAAAATAAGGTAGTCTCATGCTTCTTCTGTGAAGCATGAGTAACCAGATGTTATTGCAGGCCATTATTCATTTTTCGCTACCAGCAAAGAGAGATCCTGCTTCGCCAGCGCGCGACTGGCACTCTCCGGCAAACCGTCGTCTGTAATAATCTGATCAAACTCGCTTAATGGTAACGCCAGCCATGTCGCCACCTGACCATATTTCGTCGCATCACAGACCAAAACTCGCTGGCGGCTGGCACTGGCAATCGCCCGTTTCACCGTGACTTTATCTTCCGCTGGCGTAGAAATCCCCCGCACACTCCATGACGATGCAGAAATAAAAGCCTGATCAATCATCAGGCTGCGCAGCATGGTCGCAGCGGCTTCCCCGACACAGGAACGGTTTTCCCGACACACTGCACCGCCAGTGTGAATAATTGTGCAATTACTGTTGTCGAGCAAGTAGTTCGCAATAACGAAATCGTTTGTGACCACAGTCAGTGACTCCATGTGAATCAGATGCTGTGCTATCGCTAACGTGGTCGTTCCCGCATCCAGATAGATACAACTTCCCGGCTGAACAAGACTTGCCGCCAGCTTGCCAATAGCCGCTTTTTGCGTCATTGCCAGCGCAGTTTTTACCTGATGAGAAGGTTCATGCGCCACGCGTCCCGGAGACTGGACGCCTCCGGACACCAGCACAACGGCTCCCTGCTGCTCCAGTTTTTGTAAATCCCGACGAATGGTCATATGTGACACATTCATTCTGTCCGTTAGTTCAGCAATACTGACAATGCCTTTTTCAGCTACCATCTCAAGGATGATTTGGCGACGCTCTACGGGTATCAACTTTTGCTCCTTCCTTTGTCCTGCTGACATTCTACGCTATTTGCCTGCGAAACGTGCGCGGCGCAACTAACGCTTAGTTCACATAAAATAACACACAATGTTAATTTATGTGAATCAGCTCACCATATCGTTATCTTCCAGCGCTTATATTCACAATATCAAACAAAATATCACTTAAATTAACAAGGAGAGCAGATGAAAACGGGATCTGAGTTTCATGTCGGTATCGTTGGCTTAGGGTCAATGGGAATGGGAGCAGCACTGTCATGTGTCCGCGCAGGTCTTTCTACCTGGGGCGCAGACCTGAACAGCAATGCCTGCGCTACGTTGAAAGAGGCAGGTGCTTGCGGGGTTTCTGATAACGCCGCGACGTTTGCCGAAAAACTGGACGCTCTGCTGGTGCTGGTGGTCAATGCGGCCCAGGTTAAACAGGTGCTGTTTGGTGAAACAGGCGTTGCACAACATCTGAAACCCGGTACGGCAGTAATGGTTTCTTCCACTATCGCTAGTGCTGATGCGCAAGAAATTGCTACCGCTCTGGCTGGATTCGATCTGGAAATGCTGGATGCGCCAGTTTCTGGTGGTGCAGTAAAAGCCGCTAACGGTGAAATGACTGTCATGGCCTCCGGTAGCGATATTGCCTTTGAACGACTGGCACCCGTGCTGGAAGCCGTTGCCGGAAAAGTTTATCGCATAGGTGCAGAACCGGGACTAGGTTCGACCGTAAAAATTATTCACCAGTTGTTAGCGGGCGTACATATTGCTGCCGGAGCCGAAGCGATGGCACTTGCAGCCCGTGCGGGGATCCCGCTGGATGTGATGTATGACGTCGTGACCAATGCCGCCGGAAATTCCTGGATGTTCGAAAACCGGATGCGTCATGTGGTGGATGGCGATTACACCCCGCATTCAGCCGTCGATATTTTTGTTAAGGATCTTGGTCTGGTTGCCGATACAGCCAAAGCCCTGCACTTCCCGCTGCCATTGGCCTCAACAGCATTGAATATGTTCACCAGCGCCAGTAACGCAGGTTACGGGAAAGAAGACGATAGCGCAGTTATCAAGATTTTCTCTGGCATCACTCTACCGGGAGCGAAATCATGATCAAGATTGGCGTTATCGCCGATGATTTTACCGGCGCGACGGATATCGCCAGTTTTCTGGTGGAAAACGGTCTACCAACGGTACAAATTAACGGTGTTCCAACAGGTAAAATGCCGGAAGCAATCGACGCACTGGTGATCAGCCTGAAAACGCGCTCCTGTCCGGTGGTTGAAGCCACACAGCAATCGCTGGCGGCTCTGAGCTGGTTGCAACAGCAAGGTTGCAAACAGATCTATTTCAAATACTGCTCTACTTTCGACAGTACGGCGAAAGGTAATATCGGCCCGGTTACCGATGCATTAATGGATGCTCTCGACACGCCGTTTACGGTCTTCTCTCCGGCCCTGCCGGTCAACGGACGTACGGTTTATCAGGGGTATTTGTTCGTAATGAATCAACTGCTGGCCGAATCCGGGATGCGCCATCACCCGGTAAATCCCATGACCGACAGCTATCTTCCCCGTCTGGTTGAAGCGCAATCCACAGGGCGCTGCGGCGTCGTTTCGGCACATGTTTTCGAACAAGGTGTGGATGCCGTTCGTCAAGAGCTGGCTCGCTTACAGCAAGAGGGCTACCGCTACGCGGTGCTTGATGCGCTGACCGAACACCATCTGGAAATTCAGGGAGAAGCCTTGCGCGATGCCCCACTGGTAACGGGCGGTTCTGGTCTGGCGATTGGCCTGGCCCGGCAGTGGGCGCAAGAAAACGGTAACCAGGCTCGCGAAGCAGGGCATCCGCTCGCTGGGCGCGGCGTAGTGCTCTCCGGTTCATGCTCTCAAATGACCAACCGCCAGGTGGCACATTACCGTCAAATTGCACCAGCCCGTGAAGTTGATGTGGCACGCTGCCTCTCAACCGAAACTCTGGCCGCTTATGCACACGAACTGGCAGAGTGGGTTCTGGGCCAGGAAAGTGTACTTGCTCCACTGGTTTTTGCCACCGCCAGCACTGACGCATTGGCAGCAATTCAACAGCAATACGGTGCACAAAAAGCCAGTCAGGCAGTAGAAACTCTATTTTCTCAACTAGCGGCGCGGTTAGCAGCGGAAGGCGTGACACGCTTTATTGTCGCAGGCGGTGAGACCTCCGGCGTAGTCACACAGAGCCTGGGCATAAAAGGGTTTCATATTGGCCCAACCATTTCCCCCGGCGTGCCGTGGGTAAACGCACTGGATAAGCCTGTCTCACTCGCCCTTAAATCTGGCAACTTCGGTGATGAAGCCTTTTTTTCACGAGCCCAAAGAGAGTTTTTATCATGAGCGATTTCGCAAAAGTAGAGCAGTCTTTGCGAGAGGAGATGACGCGGATTGCCAGTTCATTCTTTCAGCGCGGCTATGCAACCGGTTCGGCTGGCAATCTGTCGCTGCTTTTACCTGACGGGAATTTACTGGCGACACCGACAGGTTCATGCCTGGGCAATCTCGATCCGCAGCGGCTTTCCAAAGTCGCCGCGGATGGCGAATGGTTAAGTGGTGACAAACCCTCGAAAGAGGTGCTCTTTCATCTGGCGCTGTATCGCAACAATCCGCGCTGTAAAGCGGTGGTGCATTTGCACAGCACATGGTCGACGGCGCTTTCCTGCCTGCAAGGGCTGGACAGCAGCAACGTTATTCGTCCGTTCACACCATACGTGGTGATGCGGATGGGAAATGTCCCGCTGGTGCCTTATTACCGACCGGGCGATAAACGCATCGCACAGGATCTGGCGGAACTGGCAGCAGACAATCAGGCTTTTTTACTGGCAAATCATGGCCCAGTGGTTTGCGGTGAAAGCCTGCAAGAAGCCGCCAACAATATGGAAGAGCTGGAGGAAACGGCAAAGCTGATTTTTATTCTCGGTGACCGCCCGATCCGTTATCTGACCGCAGGTGAAATTGCGGAATTAAGGAGTTAATGCAATGCCTCGTTTTGCAGCTAATTTATCCATGATGTTCACCGAAGTGCCTTTTATTGAACGCTTCGCCGCAGCGCGAAAAGCCGGGTTCGATGCTGTGGAATTTCTGTTTCCCTATGACTACTCCACCCTGCAAATCCAAAAGCAACTGGAGCAAAACCATCTGACACTGGCGCTGTTCAATACCGCTCCCGGAGATATTAATGCGGGGGAATGGGGATTATCCGCCCTTCCCGGACGTGAGCACGAAGCACACGCAGACATCGACCTGGCACTGGAATATGCATTGGCGCTCAATTGTGAACAAGTCCATGTGATGGCAGGCGTCGTGCCCGCTGGCGAAGACGCTGAACGGTACCGGGCAGTATTTATCGATAATCTCCGCTACGCTGCCGACCGCTTTGCGCTACACGGCAAGCGAATATTAGTTGAAGCACTCAGCCCCGACGTTAAGCCTCATTATCTCTTCTCCAGCCAGTATCAGGCACTGGCTATTGTTGAAGAGGTTGCGCGAGATAACGTGTTTATTCAACTAGATACTTTTCATGCGCAAAAAGTAGATGGCAACCTGACGCATTTAATCCGCGACTACGCTGGGAAATATGCGCACGTACAAATTGCCGGACTACCTGATCGACATGAACCGGACGATGGAGAAATCAACTATCCGTGGCTGTTCCGCCTGTTCGATGAGGTGGGATATCAGGGCTGGATCGGTTGTGAATATAAACCTCGTGGCCTCACCGAAGAAGGGCTTGGCTGGTTTGACGCCTGGCGCTAATTCGTTAAATCCCTAATTACAACGTACCCATACATCCCCCCATCTACGGATGGGGTAGGTTAACTATAACTTTCAGACAGGGTTTCCCATGTCCACAATTACATTGTTATGCATTGCGTTAGCTGGCGTAATCATGCTGTTGCTGCTGGTCATCAAGGCAAAGGTACAACCATTCGTTGCTCTGCTCCTCGTCAGCCTGTTAGTCGCACTTGCGGCGGGTATACCGGCGGGCGAAGTGGGTAAAGTGATGATCGCCGGGATGGGCGGTGTGCTTGGTTCCGTCACTATTATTATTGGTCTGGGCGCTATGCTGGGGCGTATGATCGAACACTCTGGTGGTGCAGAGTCACTGGCTAATTATTTCAGTCGCAAGTTAGGTGACAAACGAACTATCGCTGCGCTGACTCTGGCAGCGTTCTTCCTCGGTATTCCCGTCTTCTTTGATGTCGGCTTTATTATTCTTGCGCCAATCATTTACGGTTTTGCCAAGGTTGCCAAAATATCGCCACTCAAATTTGGCCTGCCTGTCGCTGGAATCATGCTAACTGTTCATGTGGCGGTACCGCCGCATCCAGGCCCTGTCGCCGCAGCGGGGTTACTCCACGCAGACATCGGCTGGCTAACCATCATCGGTATTGCGATTTCTATTCCCGTAGGGATTGTTGGCTACTTTGCAGCGAAAATAATCAATACGCGCCAATATGCGATGTCGGTGGAAGTACTGGAACAGATGCAACTGGCTCCGGCCAGTGAGGAAGGCGCAACAAAATTAAGCGATAAAATAAATCCACCGGGCGTCGCGCTGGTCACCTCGCTAATTGTTATTCCTATCGCGATTATCATGGCGGGTACGGTTTCCGCAACACTGATGCCGCCTTCGCATCCCCTGCTTGGTACGCTACAGCTGATCGGCTCACCAATGGTAGCTCTAATGATTGCGCTGGTGCTGGCATTCTGGTTATTGGCTTTACGTCGCGGCTGGAGCTTACAACACACCAGCGACATTATGGGCTCAGCCCTTCCCACTGCGGCGGTAGTGATTTTGGTTACTGGTGCTGGAGGGGTATTTGGCAAAGTGCTGGTGGAATCGGGCGTCGGCAAAGCCCTTGCCAATATGCTACAAATGATTGACCTGCCTCTGTTACCAGCCGCATTTATTATTTCACTGGCTCTGCGTGCATCGCAGGGGTCAGCAACCGTAGCAATCCTGACAACCGGCGGGTTACTCTCAGAAGCGGTGATGGGATTGAATCCGATTCAGTGCGTATTGGTGACGCTGGCAGCCTGCTTTGGTGGGCTTGGCGCGTCACATATTAATGACTCAGGGTTCTGGATTGTGACCAAATATCTGGGGTTGTCGGTAGCAGACGGTCTGAAAACCTGGACAGTGTTAACGACCATTCTCGGTTTTACCGGATTCTTAATTACCTGGTGCGTATGGGCGGTAATTTGACCTTAATAAAAAGGTCCGATGGGCATCGGACCTTTTATTTAACGCTTACCTTCCACCAGCAGCGGCGGGATGCTCGGCACCATTGGCGCGTCATCAATATCTTTCTGCGTCATGCGGAACGCTTCGGGATAATGTTCGCGGCTGGTACGGCGCAGCGGTTCGGTATCGCGCCAGGTATAAAGGCAATGCTGGCACTGATATACCGTCCAGACATCTTTCACCGGCGATTTCGCCATCACTTCAATCTGTTCATCGGCACAACGTGGACAAATCATCTTCTTCTCCTTATTTACGTGCAGCCAGCATAGCGGTCAGTTTTTCAGCCCAGGCTTTGGTTTCCGGTAAATCCACCACCGGTTGGCTGTAGTGACCACGGTTGTCCGGGGCGACAGGCGTAGTGGCGTCGATAATCAGCTTGTCGGTGATCCCCGCAGGGCTTGAGCCTGGATCGAGTTCCAGCACGGACATATTCGGCAACTGCACCAAATCCCCTGCCGGGTTCACTTTCGAGGAGAGCGCCCACATCACCTGCGGCAGGTTGAACGGGTCAACGTCTTCATCGACCATAATCACCATCTTCACGTAGCCCAGACCATGCGGCGTGGTCATTGCGCGCAGGCCCACCGCGCGGGCAAAGCCGCCGTAGCGTTTTTTGGTGGAGATAATCGCCAGCAGGCCATGGGTGTACATGGCGTTTACCGCCTGCACTTCAGGGAACTCGGCTTTCAGCTGCTGATACAGCGGCACGCAGGTGGCTGGCCCCATCAGGTAGTCGATTTCGGTCCACGGCATACCGAGGTACAGCGATTCGAAAATCGGCCTGGTGCGGTAAGAGACTTTATCGATGCGCACCACGGTCATGTTACGCCCGCCGGAGTAGTGCCCGGTAAACTCACCGAACGGCCCTTCGATTTCGCGTTTACGGCTTTCGATGACCCCTTCGAGGATCACTTCTGAACCCCACGGCACATCAAAACCGGTCAACGGGGCGGTGGCGATCGGGTACGGGCTTTCACGCAGCGCGCCTGCCATTTCGTACTCGGACTGATCATATTTCAGCGGCGTGGCCCCCATCAGCGTGATGATCGGATCGTTACCGAGCGTGATCGCAATCGGCAGATCTTCACCGCGCTCTTCTGCTTTATGCAGATGCAGGGCGATATCGTGCATCGGCACCGGTTGCAGGCCGAGCTTACGCTTGCCCTTCACTTCCATGCGGTAGATGCCGACGTTCTGCTTGCCGAAGTTATCCGGGTCGAGCGGATCGCGGGAAACCACGCACGCTTTGTCGAGATAGAAACCGCCATCGCCATCGTTTAAACGAAACAGCGGCAGGATATCGAACAGGTTGATCTCGTCGCCATCAACGGTGTTCTGCGCCCAGGCTGGATTGGCGCGGCGCTCCGGGGCAATCGGGAAGTTATCCCAGCGGCGGATAAACTCATCAATCTGCTTTTTAACCGGGGCATTTGGCGGCAGGCCGAGGGAAATCGCGTGGTTCTGCCAGGAACCGATGGTGTTCATCGCCACGCGGGCATCGGTAAAGCCGCGAATATTATCAAACCACAGCGCGGGCGCGCCGTCGCCGATACGCCCGGTGGCGTTAGCTGCTGCTGCCAGATCCGGCTCGGCGTTCACTTCTTCGCTGATTTTCAGTAACTGGCCGTGGTCATCAAGCTCCTGTAAAAAGCTGCGTAAATCATCAAATGCCATTATTCATTCTCCTGAGAAAAATTCCGGGCCTGCGGCAATCCTTGCCAGCGCCTGGCGTGGGGATGTTCGAGGCCAAATTGATCCAGCACGCGGGCTACCACATGGTGGACAATGTCATCTACCGTTTCGGGATGGTTATAAAAGGCAGGCATCGGCGGCACCATCGCCACGCCCATGCGTGAAAGTGCGAGCATATTTTCGAGATGGATGGTGCTAAGCGGCATTTCACGCGGCACCAGCACCAGTTTGCGGCCTTCTTTGAGCACGACGTCCGCCGCGCGCCCTACCAGGCCATCGGCGTAACCAGCGCGGATACCGGCGAGCGTTTTCATACTGCACGGAATAACGATCATGCCGTCGGTACGAAAAGAACCGGATGAGATGATCGCCGCCTGATCCGCCGGGTTATGGCTGAAGTCTGCGAGGGCAGCAACATCGCGAGCGCTGTAAGGCGTTTCCAGTTCAATGGTGGTTTTCGCCCACTTCGACATCACCAGATGAGTCTCGACATTCGGCATCTCCCGCAGCGCTTGCAGTAATGCCACACCAAGAGGCGCACCGGTAGCCCCTGTCATCCCGACGATCAGTTTCATTGCTTATTCTCTTAATTGTTCGTATACGAACGTTATTATTAACATACTCCTTCATATCCACAGCGGCAAGGATTGAAAAGTAACAACATCTTCTTCGTCACTAAAAAACCGCTATGATAGCGACAGAGAATTAGCCCGGAGTTTACATGGCGTTACGAAATAAAGCGTTCCATCAGTTACGACAGCTTTTTCAGCAGCACACGGCTCGCTGGCAGCACGAGTTACCTGACCTGACCAAACCACAGTACGCGGTGATGCGCGCCATTGCTGATAAACCTGGTATCGAACAGGTGGCACTGATAGAAGCAGCAGTCAGCACCAAAGCAACGCTAGCAGAAATGTTGGCAAGAATGGAAAATCGTGGCTTAGTCAGACGTGAACATGACTCCGCTGACAAGCGGCGACGCTTTGTCTGGCTGACTGCCGAAGGAGAAAAGGTACTTGCTGCGGCGATACCTATTGGTGACAGCGTGGATGAGGAATTTTTGGGGCGTTTGAGTGGAGAAGAGCAGGAGCTGTTTATGCAGCTGGTGCGCAAGATGATGAACGCATAGGGGGCAAATTTCCGGATGCGACGCTATCGCGTCTTATCCAGACTACAAATACACCGACTCACCAACCGAAAGAAAAAAGGCCAGCCTCGCTTGAGACTGGCCTTTCTGACAGATGCTTACTTACTCGCGGAACAGCGCTTCGATATTCAGCCCCTGCGTTTGTAGGATTTCGCGCAAACGGCGCAGGCCTTCAACCTGAATCTGGCGAACACGTTCACGGGTGAGGCCAATTTCACGACCTACATCTTCCAGTGTTGCCGCTTCGTACCCCAGCAAACCGAATCGACGTGCCAGCACTTCACGCTGTTTGGCGTTCAGCTCGAACAGCCATTTGACGATGCTCTGCTTCATATCATCATCTTGCGTGGTATCTTCCGGACCGTTCTCTTTTTCATCGGCCAGGATGTCCAGCAACGCTTTTTCGGAATCACCACCCAGCGGGGTGTCTACCGAGGTAATGCGCTCGTTAAGACGAAGCATACGGCTGACGTCATCAACTGGCTTATCCAGTTGCTCTGCGATCTCTTCCGCACTTGGTTCATGGTCCAGCTTATGGGACAACTCACGTGCGGTTCGCAGGTAAACGTTCAGCTCCTTTACGATGTGAATCGGCAAACGAATAGTACGGGTTTGGTTCATAATCGCCCGTTCAATCGTCTGGCGAATCCACCAGGTTGCGTATGTCGAGAAGCGGAAACCACGTTCCGGGTCAAACTTCTCTACCGCGCGGATCAGCCCCAGGTTGCCCTCTTCGATAAGGTCCAGCAACGCCAGACCACGATTGCCATAACGGCGGGCAATTTTTACCACCAGACGCAAGTTACTCTCGATCATCCGGCGGCGAGAGGCGACATCTCCACGCAGTGCGCGACGCGCAAAATAAACTTCTTCTTCGGCCGTTAACAGTGGTGAATAACCAATCTCACCAAGGTAAAGCTGAGTCGCGTCCAACACACGCTGTGTGGCTCCCTGCGATAACAGTTCCTCTTCGGCCAAATCGTTATCACTGGGTTCCTCTTCTACTAAGGCCTTTTCGTCAAAAACCTCAACTCCGTTCTCATCAAATTCCGCATCTTCATTTAAATCATGAACTTTCAGCGTATTCTGACTCATAAGGTGGCTCCTACCCGTGATCCCTTGACGGAACATTCAAGCAAAAGCCTGGTTCCGCCGATTTATCGCTGCGGCAAATAACGCAGCGGGTTTACGGATTTCCCCTTGTAACGAATTTCAAAATGCAAGCGTGTTGAACTGGTTCCGGTGCTACCCATGGTTGCTATTTTTTGCCCCGCCTTCACTTCTTGTTGTTCCCGGACCAGCATTGTGTCGTTATGGGCGTAGGCACTCAGGTAATCATCATTATGTTTGATGATAATCAGATTACCGTAGCCGCGCAGCGCGTTACCGGCATAAACAACGCGGCCATCTGCGGTCGCGATAATTGCCTGTCCTTTGCTGCCTGCGATATCAATCCCCTTGTTGCCCCCCTCAGAAGCGCCAAAGGTTTCGATCACTTTGCCCTCAGTCGGCCAGCGCCAGGTGGAGATAGGCGTACTGGTTGATGTACTGCTGACAGTCGGCTCGGTTGTGCTTGCTGTTGGTACCGTTACAGGCGCTGTGACCGTGGTCGCAGTTGGCTTGTTGTTCGGCAACATTTTGTTAGCACTCTGTTCACCCGAAGACTCAGAATACGTAATTGTCGGTTGCGACGCAACAGCAACGGTGGAATTTTGTGCAGGCTTGATCACAACTCCTTGCTCTGCTGCATCGGCCTGGGTAATGGCATTTCCGCCAGTGATTGGCGTACCGGAAGCATTACCCACCTGTAAGGTCTGACCGACGTTCAGCGCGTATGGTGCCTGAATATTGTTGCGCTGAGCAAGGTCACGGAAATCGTTGCCAGTAATCCAGGCGATATAGAAAAGTGTGTCGCCTTTTTTCACGGTATAGGTACTGCCGCTATAACTGCCTTTCGGAATGTTCCCATACTGACGGTTATAGACGATGCGTCCGTTTTCCATCTGTACCGGCTGCTGAGCTACTGGCTGTACTGGCTGGATTTGCGGTTGTTGAGTAGCCTGAATTTGTGGCTGCTGTACCGGCTGAATTTGCGGTTGCTGCGCTGTAGACGTCGTTCCCATTTTCGGCGGCGGCGTAATCAACATACCAGAATTGGTATTTGCAGGCGCATTGCCATTAACGGAGCTGACCGGTGCCGGTGGATTTGAAGTGTCAGAACAGCCTGCCAGCCATAGCGAAACCAGTGACAAAGCCGCAATGCGGCGAACGGTGAATTTTGGGCTTCCCGCGCTCATTTATCCCCCAGGAAAAATTGGTTAATAACCAGTGACATAATTACCGTGCAAGGCACCATACTGAACACTGGAAAAGATGTTCACGATACGCTGACCTGCGGCAAAATAACCAGGAAAAATCCAGGTATTTCCTCACGTTTTAAGCCAGCTCACCCTTCACTAAAGGGACAAAGCGCACGGCCTCCACGGTATCGATAATAAATTCGCCTCCCCGACGACGCACCCGTTTCAAATACTGGTGCTCCTCCCCTACGGGTAAGACGAGAATCCCGCCTTCGTCCAGCTGCGTCATTAGCGCAGTTGGAATTTCCGGCGGTGCCGCCGTAACAATGATAGCGTCAAACGGCGCACGTGCCTGCCAACCTTGCCATCCATCGCCATGACGGGTTGAAACATTATGTAAATCAAGATTTTTCAGGCGGCGACGCGCCTGCCACTGCAAGCCTTTAATCCGTTCAACCGAGCAAACATGCTGGACAAGATGCGCCAGGATTGCCGTTTGATATCCCGAACCAGTGCCAATTTCCAGCACCCGCGACTGCGGCGTCAGCTCGAGTAATTCGGTCATTCGCGCCACCATATACGGCTGCGAAATTGTCTGCCCCTGACCTATCGGCAAGGCGATATTGTCCCAGGCTTTTTGTTCAAACGCTTCATCAACGAATTTTTCACGCGGCACGGCGGCAAGTGCATTCAGCACCTGCTCATCCTGAATACCTTGCGCACGTAATTGATCCAGAAGTGCTTGTACGCGTCTGCTTACCATTGCGTGCCAACTCCCACGCTGTTTAACCAGTCTGAAACCACATCTTGCGCGCTATGCGCAGTTAAATCCACATGCAGCGGCGTGATGGAGACATAGCCTTCATCTACCGCTGCGAAGTCGGTATCCGGCCCGGCGTCACATTTCCCCCCCGGAGGACCAATCCAGTACAGTGTATTACCACGAGGATCTTGCTGCGGGATCACCTGATCTGCCGGATGACGGCTCCCACAGCGAGTCACGCGGATTCCTTTGATTTGGTCCAGCGGCAAATCCGGTACATTTATATTAAGAATACGCCCTGTTCGCAGCGGTTCTTTGCACAGTGCACGCAGAATAGAACAGGTAACTGCCGCAGCGGTGTCGTAATGTTTATGCCCGTCTAGCGAGACGGCAAGCGCCGGAAAACCTAAATGGCGACCTTCCATCGCGGCGGCTACCGTACCGGAATAAATAACATCATCCCCCAGATTCGGCCCGGCGTTAATCCCGGACACAACAATGTCCGGGCGCGGACGCATCAGAGCATTCACGCCAAGATAGACGCAATCGGTCGGGGTTCCCATTTGCACAGCAATATCACCATTTTCAAAGGTAAACGTGCGCAGGGAGGATTCCAGTGTCAGAGAATTTGAAGCGCCGCTGCGGTTACGATCGGGGGCGACCACCTGAACGTCAGCAAACTCACGCAAGGCTTTCGCCAGCGTTTGTATACCGGGTGCATGTACCCCGTCATCATTACTCAGCAATATGCGCATAATCACCTGTTGTGTTGATAAGTTCCCTGACAACGCTGGTTGCAAAACTACCCGCCGGAAGCCAGAAACGGATCTCTACGGTGACGTCATCCCACCAATTCCAGCTTAATTGTTGCGGATACAGCAGCATCGCTCTGCGCGCGGCTTCAACTTTTTCGCGCACCAGTAAAGCTTGTAATTCAGTTTCTGCGGCAACAGCTGCTTGTTCGAATGCCAGCGCTTCACGCTGAGTTCCCCATTCGCCACTGCCCGGCAATGCGGCGGTTATCATCAGCTCTTTATCGTTAACGCGACGCTGTAATTCCGCCAGTTCTTCGGTGGTTGCGACAAACCAGCTACCACGTCCGGCTAATTGTAGCGCATCGCCGTCAACAACTTGATTAACGTCTGCTTTTTTGAGGCGCTCAGCAACAATCTGATTAAACAACGCACTGCGGGCTGCCGACAACCAAAAACTCCGTTTATTGCGATCGCGCACCGGAGTATTGGTTTGCGCCCAGCGCTGCGCCCCCTGCAAGTTGCTACCGCCAATCCCAAAACGTTGGGCACCGAAGTAGTTCGGTACACCTTTTACGCAAATATCGATCAGACGTTGTTCAACGTCATCGCGATTGCTCACTTCGCGCAGAACCAGGGTAAAGGCGTTACCTTTCAGCGCGCCTAAACGCAGCTTGCGCTTGTGCCGCGCATACTCCAGCACCTGGCAGCCTTCCAGTTGAAAGGCGCTCAGATCGGGCATTTCCTTGCCCGGCACGCGAGCGCATAACCACTGTTCCGTAACAGCATGTTTGTCTTTTTGCCCAGCGAAGCTGACTTCACGGGCATGAATTTTCAGGAATTTCGCCAGTGCATCCGCCACAAAACGGGTATTGCAGCCGTTTTTGAGGATTCTAACCAGAATATGCTCACCTTCACCATCAGGCTCAAAGCCCAAATCTTCCACCACCACAAAGTCTTCCGGATTGGCTTTCAGCAGCCCGGTGCCTTGCGGTTTACCGTGGAGGTAAGTGAGATTATCAAACTCAATCATTTTGTTGCCTTAATGAGTAGCGCCACCGCTTCACAGGCAATCCCTTCCCCACGTCCGGTAAATCCCAGTTTTTCCGTAGTAGTGGCTTTCACGTTAACATCATCCATATGGCAGCCGAGATCTTCGGCAATAAACACGCGCATTTGTGGAATGTGCGGCAACATCTTCGGTGCCTGAGCGATGATAGTGACATCGACGTTGCCCAGGGTATAACCCTTCGCCTGAATACGACGCCAGGCTTCGCGTAGCAGCTCGCGGCTGTCGGCACCTTTAAATGCCGGATCGGTATCCGGGAACAGCTTGCCGATATCCCCCAGCGCCGCCGCGCCAAGCAATGCATCGGTCAACGCATGGAGCGCCACGTCGCCATCAGAATGCGCCAGCAATCCTTTTTCGTAAGGAATGCGTACGCCACCAATGATAATTGGGCCTTCACCGCCAAAGGCATGTACGTCAAAACCGTGTCCAATTCGCATTATGTATTCTCCTGATGGATGGTTCGGGTGAGGTAAAACTCGGCCAGTGCCAAATCTTCCGGGCGCGTGACTTTAATGTTATCCGCACGGCCTTCGACCAACTGAGGATGGAATCCGCAATATTCCAGCGCCGAGGCTTCGTCGGTAATAGTCGCGCCTTCATTTAGAGCGCGCGTCAGACAGTCATGTAACAGCTCACGAGGGAAAAATTGCGGCGTCAGCGCGTGCCATAAGCCGTTGCGATCAACGGTATGAGCAATGGCATTTTTGCCCGGTTCGGCACGTTTCATCGTATCGCGCACTGGTGCGGCTAGGATCCCTCCCGTGCGGCTGGTTTCGCTCAACGCCAACAATCGCGCGAGGTCATCCTGATGCAGACAAGGACGAGCGGCGTCATGCACCAATACCCACTGCGCGTCGCCAGCGGCTTTCAAACCTGCCAGCACGGAATCGGCACGCTCATCACCGCCATCTACAACGGTGATTTGCGGATGATTCGCCAGAGGAAGTTGTGCAAAACGGCTATCGCCAGGACTTATGGCAATGACGACACGTTTCACCCGGGGATGCGCCAGCAGCGCATGCACCGAGTGTTCAAGAATGGTTTGATTACCGATTGAGAGATATTGCTTAGGACATTCCGTTTGCATTCGACGGCCAAATCCGGCCGCCGGAACCACGGCGCAAACATCCAAATGAGTGGTTGCCATGTTAATTCCCGGGCTGATTTATCGATTGTTTTGCCCCGCAGACTGTGCGCGCTTCGACGCGTCAGGCACCAGACGATAAAAAGTTTCGCCCGGCCTGGTCATGCTGAGTTCATTACGCGCACGCTCTTCGAGCGCCTCCTGGCCGCCATTGAGATCGTCAATTTCGGCAAAAAGTTGATCGTTTCGCGCTTTAAGTTTCGCGTTTGTAGCTTGCTGTGCCGCCACATCATCATTGACGCGGGTATAGTCATGTATACCGTTCTTACCGAACCACAGCGAATACTGTAGCCAGACCAGAATAGCCAGCAACAGCAGCGTTAGTTTACCCATCCTGCCCCCTGAAAAACGGCATCATCATCCCATGCATCCGAAGACGACTCTACATCCTCTGTTGGGGATACCGCGACAACGCGGGCAAATGTACCACATTTGTCCATTGTTACGTATACCCAGGGCGTGCAGAACATAATCTCATTATTAGTTACGGTTTGAATTATGAACAGAGGAGACAAGAAAGTACAAATTAGCCCAGTAGCCACATAAACAGTGCGCCAAACATAATGCCTACTGTCACCAGGGTGAAAACAATACTGTAGCGTAGCTTTCCGTCCATCAATGAATGCAGCGCAATCCCCACCACTACCGCGACGGGCATCAGCGCCAGAAAGAAAGGCCAGGTGTAGATAAAGAAGAACAGCGTGTTAGAGCCATAAATCAACATCGGCATCGCCAGCGCAAATAACCAGGAGATAAAACCGACCACGGCACCAGGCAGTGACCATGTGGTTTCTTCATCCTCAGTAAGGCTGTCGTTATTTGTTAGTGTAATGTTATGGCTATTACGCATATTTGATCCTGTTACTTTGACGAACCGGGCATGGAAACCCGGTGGTGTCTCAGGATCTGATAATATCGTTCTGTCTCAACAGATCTAATAATTGCTGTACCAAATTTGTTACTAATTGTTCACCATTGAGATGAATTTCTGCCGATTCAGGCGCTTCGTAAACGGAATCTATTCCCGTAAAGTTGCGCAGTTCACCGGCACGCGCTTTCTTATATAAGCCTTTGGGATCGCGGGCTTCGCAAATCGCCAGCGGCGTATCGACAAACACTTCGATAAAGCGCCCTTCTCCTACGCGTTCGCGAACCATCTGGCGTTCGGCGCGGTGTGGCGAGATAAATGCGGTCAGCACTACCAGTCCGGCTTCAACCATCAAATTCGCCACTTCACCGACGCGACGGATATTCTCTTTACGATCGGCATCGCTAAAACCGAGATCGCTGCATAATCCGTGGCGAACATTATCGCCATCCAGCAGATACGTACTGACGCCGAGTTTATGTAACGCCTCCTCCAGCGCCCCGGCGACCGTTGATTTACCGGACCCGGAGAGGCCGGTAAACCACAGCACTACACCACGATGACCGTGGTGTAGCTCGCGTTGTTGCACAGTGACCGGATGGCTATGCCAGACGACGTTTTCGTCATGCAGCGCCATTATTTATCCCCCAGCAAATCGCGCGCGCCCCAGTGCGGAAAGTGGCGACGAACCAGAGCATTCAATTCCAGTTCGAATGCACTGAATTCAGATGGCGCAGCAGTTGCCTGGCTAACTGGCTCGTGCACCATACCGGCACCCACGGTCACATTGCTCAGGCGATCGATAAAAATCAGCCCACCCGTCACCGGATTTTGTTGATAACGATCTAACACCAGCGGCTCGTCAAAAGTGAGATCCACGAGGCCGATCCCATTCAGTGGCAGGTTTTCAACTTCACGCTGGGTAAGGTTATTAATATCAACCTGATAGCGAATGCCATCAACACGCGCGCGCGTCTTCTTACCGGCAATTTTGATGTCGTAACTCTGCCCTGGAGAAAGCGGCTGTTCCGCCATCCATACCACATCCACCGACGCGCTCTGCACCGCCGGTAACGCTTCGTCTGCCGCCAGCAGCAGATCGCCACGGCTGATGTCGATCTCATCCGTCAGCACCAGGGTGATCGCTTCTCCGGCAAAGGCTTCTTCGCGATCACCATCAAAAGTCACGATCCGCGCGACGTTTGATTCCACACCAGAGGGCAGCACTTTGACACGTTGCCCGACTTCCACGCGACCGGATGCCAGCGTTCCGGCGTAGCCACGAAAATCGAGATTCGGGCGATTAACGTACTGCACCGGGAAGCGCATTGGCTGAGCATCCACCACTCGCTGGATCTCCACGGTTTCCAGCACTTCGAGCAGTGTCGGACCGCTGTACCACGGCATACTTTCACTTTGCGAAGCCACGTTGTCGCCTTCCAGTGCAGAGAGCGGCACAAAGCGGATATCCAGATTACCAGGTAACTGTTCGGCGAAAGTCAGGTAGTCTTCACGAATGCGGGTGAATGTCTCTTCACTGTAATCCACCAGATCCATTTTGTTGATCGCTACGACCAGATGTTTGATCCCCAGCAGCGTGGAGATAAAACTGTGACGACGGGTTTGATCGAGCACGCCTTTACGGGCATCGATCAGTAAGATCGCCAGCTCACACGTTGAGGCGCCGGTCGCCATATTGCGGGTATACTGCTCGTGCCCGGGGGTGTCGGCGATAATAAATTTACGCTTCTCGGTAGAGAAATAGCGGTAGGCCACATCAATAGTGATGCCCTGTTCGCGCTCAGCTTGCAGGCCGTCCACCAGCAGAGCCAGATCCAGTTTTTCGCCCTGGGTGCCGTGACGCTTACTGTCGTTATGCAGCGATGAGAGCTGATCTTCGTAGATTTGGCGGGTATCGTGCAGCAGGCGACCAATCAGGGTACTTTTGCCGTCATCGACGCTACCACAGGTCAGAAAACGCAGCAGGCTTTTATGTTGTTGCGCAATCATCCAGGCTTCGACGCCGCCTTCATTGGCGATTTGTTGTGCAAGTGCGGTGTTCATCTTAAAAATACCCCTGACGTTTTTTCAGCTCCATAGACCCCGCCTGGTCGCGGTCAATCACGCGGCCCTGACGTTCACTGGTGGTGGAAACCAGCATCTCTTCGATGATTTCCGGCAGTGTTTGTGCATTTGACTCCACCGCACCGGTCAGCGGCCAGCAGCCCAGCGTACGGAAACGCACCATCCGTTTTTTAATCACTTCGCCCGGTTGCAGGTCGATACGGTTGTCATCAATCATCATCAACATACCGTCGCGTTCCAGAACCGGACGTTCCGCAGCGAGATATAGCGGAACAATGTCGATATTTTCCAGCCAGATGTATTGCCAGATATCCTGCTCGGTCCAGTTAGAGAGCGGGAAGACGCGGATGCTTTCGCCTTTGTTAATTTGCCCGTTGTAGTTGTGCCACAGCTCCGGGCGCTGATTTTTCGGATCCCAGCGATGGAAGCGGTCACGGAAAGAGTAAATTCGCTCTTTAGCGCGGGATTTCTCTTCGTCACGGCGCGCACCACCGAAGGCGGCATCAAAACCGTATTTGTTCAGCGCCTGTTTCAGGCCTTCAGTTTTCATAATATCGGTATGTTTCGCGCTGCCGTGCACGAATGGATTAATCCCCATCGCCACGCCTTCCGGGTTTTTATGCACCAGCAGTTCGCAGCCGTAGGCTTTAGCAGTACGATCGCGGAACTCATACATCTCGCGGAATTTCCAGCCGGTATCGACATGCAGCAACGGGAAAGGCAGCGTACCTGGATAAAACGCCTTGCGCGCCAGATGCAGCATGACGCTGGAATCTTTACCGATAGAGTAGAGCATCACCGGATTTGAGAATTCTGCCGCCACCTCGCGAATAATGTGGATGCTTTCCGCCTCCAGTTGCCGCAGGTGAGTAAGTCGTATTTGATCCATAACCGTTCCTTTGCAATACCGCTATTTTCTTGCCATCAGATGTTTCGACTATAGGGAGCGTAAGAGAACGAATGAAATTACCAATTAGAATGAGTAGTTCCTTAACGGAATAACGATTTGGCAAAGCTAATATCAAAAAGTGCTTAAGGCACCGGATTTCGGGCGTTTAGGAAGATTTGAAATTGTTTTAGCGCAGCGGCAGTTTCATACTATGGCGGTAAAAAAATTTGCATGGTATTTAAGGACTCACTATGTTTTCCGCATTGCGCCACCGTACCGCTGCCCTGGCGCTCGGCGTATGCTTTATTCTCCCCGTACACGCCTCGTCACCTAAACCTGGCGATTTTGCTAATACTCAGGCACGACATATTGCTACTTTCTTTCCGGGACGCATGACCGGAACTCCTGCAGAAATGTTATCTGCCGATTATATTCGCCAACAGTTTCAGCAAATGGGTTATCGCAGTGATATTCGGACATTTAATAGTCGGTATATTTATACCGCCCGCGATAATCGCAAGAGCTGGCATAACGTGACGGGAAGTACGGTGATTGCCGCTCATGAAGGCAAAGCGCCGCAGCAGATCATCATTATGGCGCATCTGGATACTTACGCCCCGCTGAGCGATGCTGACGCCGATGCCAATCTCGGCGGGCTGACGTTACAAGGAATGGATGATAACGCCGCAGGTTTAGGTGTCATGCTGGAATTGGCAGAACGCCTGAAAAATACGCCTACCGAGTATGGTATTCGATTTGTGGCGACCAGCGGCGAAGAGGAAGGGAAATTAGGCGCTGAGAATTTACTCAAGCGGATGAGTGACACCGAAAAGAAAAATACGCTGCTGGTGATTAATCTCGATAACTTAATTGTTGGCGATAAATTGTATTTCAACAGCGGTGTAAAAACTCCTGAAGCAGTAAGGAAATTAACGCGCGACAGGGCGCTGGCAATTGCGCGCAGTCACGGAATAGCCGCAACGACCAACCCGGGTTTGAATAAAAATTATCCGAAAGGCACTGGGTGTTGTAATGACGCAGAAATATTCGACAAAGCGGGCATTGCTGTACTTTCGGTGGAAGCGACTAACTGGAATCTTGGGAATAAGGATGGTTATCAGCAACGCGCAAAAACACCTGCCTTCCCGGCGGGAAATAGCTGGCATGACGTAAGACTGGATAATCAACAACATATTGATAAGGCACTTCCTGGAAGAATAGAACGTCGCTGCCGTGACGTTATGCGGATAATGCTACCGTTGGTGAAGGAGCTGGCGAAGGCGTCTTGATGGGTTTGAAAATGGGAGCTGGGAGTTCTACCGCAGGGGCGGGGAATTCTAAGTGATATCCATCATCGCATCCAGTGCGCCCGGTTTATCCCCGCTGACGCGGGGAACACAAAACCAAACTTCTCCATAAATTCCATAGCCGCGGTTTATCCCCGCTGGCGCGGGGAACACGAGTCTATCAGCGACACTACCGGCAATAGCGACGGTTTATCCCCGCTGGCGCGGGGAACACCTATAGCGCCACGTTCCGAGCGCTGCGAGCTGCGGTTTATCCCCGCTGGCGCGGGGAACACGGCCTATGCGTTTTTCTCTCTGTTAATGCGCCCCCGGTTTATCCCCGCTGGCGCGGGGAACACCTAATGAGTCAGTTTGAACAGATCCCCGACAACGGTTTATCCCCGCTGGCGCGGGGAACACGGCTTTAAAATTGTGTTCCCGTCTGGCGCTGGGGGTTTATCCCCGCTGGCGCGGGGAACACGAGAGTGCTGACAGGTGTCTCGATTACCTGATCGGTTTATCCCCGCTGGCGCGGGGAACACACGGTCCATGGCACACAGGATCCAGACGTTAACGGTTTATCCCCGCTGGCGCGGGGAACACACGATGGCGATGCGTGAGAAAGGGGGTCGATACGGTTTATCCCCGCTGGCGCGGGGAACACAGTTCGCTGAGTAGCCTTTTTTCTGTGCCTAACGGTTTATCCCCGCTGGCGCGGGGAACACGTAACGTCTGCCTTTTCCTCGTCCGCCTTAATCGGTTTATCCCCGCTGGCGCGGGGAACACCCTGTCATTCTGGCGGTAAAATCGATCTGCCACGGTTTATCCCCGCTGGCGCGGGGAACACATTAGCATCCCCGTGAATAATTTCTATTTTAGAGGTTTATCCCCGCTGGCGCGGGGAACACGCGCGCGTGACGCGTTTTTTTTCAGTCGTGACCGGTTTATCCCCGCTGGCGCGGGGAACACACTAAGCATACATAACTGTTTTTAAACAAATTTATTCCGCATCAACAATCTACCAACTAAATTAAAACATTTCCTTATTTTTAAAGAACGGATAACTTATTGATTATCAACAGGAAGAAAAGAAACCAAACGTAACCCATCCAAATCCACCGGAATACGTCTGTTTTCTCCCCAGGTCTGAAATTCAAAACCCGACTCGGTATTGGTCGCCCAGGCCATCACCACATTTCCGCAACCAGCCAGTTGGGTAATTTGCTGCCAGATCATCTCCCGAATACGTTTTGATGTATCACCAACATACACACCGGCACGCACTTCCAGTAGCCAGATTGCGAGCCGTCCACGTAAGCGCGGCGGGACATTTTCTGTAACAACCACGACCATGCTCATCAGCCGCGTCCTCGATGACCGCTATCGCCCAACGTTTCAGGTTCGGGGATGGCTGGCGGTAACATATCCGGCGCAGGTTGTGGCGGTTCAATTTCACCTGCGGCAAGGACTTCCTCAATTAACGGTATTAATTTGCCCGTTAACTTAGTGCTACGGAAAATATCGCGACAGGCTAATCTGACTTCTTTATCAGGTTCTGCGGGTTGCCTCGCTGCTATTTCAAATGCCTTTGGCACAACCGAATCAAATTTAATGATATCGGCTATGTCATAAACAAATGAAAGCGGTTTGCCACTATGGATAAACCCAATAGCGGGCGCATATCCCGCGGCTAATACTGCCGCTTCAGATATACCGTACAGACATGATGTAGCAGCACTGATGCAGCGATTCACAACATCGCCTTTTTCCCAGTCTTTAGGATCGTATTTGCGACCATTCCATTTCACACCATATTGTTTCGCCAGTAATGCATACGTCTGGCGAACGCGAGATCCCTCAATTCCACGTAACTGCTCCACTGAACGGCGAGCTGGCTGTGGTTCACGAAAACGTAATTCATACATTTTGCGCACCACCTTCAACCGTAGATCTTCCGTTAAAGCCAGCTTTGCCTGGTAGAGTAATTTATCTGCCCGCGCCCCACCGGGTTGTCCGGAGGAGTAAACGCGAACGCCCGCTTCACCGACCCAGACCAGCAGTGTTCCCACCGTGGCGGCCAGATGCACCGCCGCGTGGGAAACTCTCGTTCCTGGTTCGAGCATAATGCAGGCGACCGATCCCACCGGAATATGCGTTCGGATCCCTGTTTTGTCGATCAGCACGAAAGCGCCGTCCAGTACGTCGATCTGACCGTACTGGAGGAAGATCATGGAGGTGCGATCTTTTAATGGGATCGGGCTCAGTGGTACAAACGTCACGCCTCTGCTCCGGGTTTGATCAGCATCAGACCACAGCCGAACGCCCGGCTTTTGCCATACCCCTGACTGAGACGTTGCAGAAATAACCCGGGATCGGTGACCGTAAGCATCCCCGTATAATCCACGCTACTGAACTGGATCAGTTGCCGGGTGTTTTCCCGCCGGAGTTGTTGTTGTCGGTAGGCATCAACCGAGGTATCCAGTAGTGTAAAACCACTTCTTTCCCC
>ULVJ01005743.1_pt1 | contig 38518 bp, 28 predicted proteins | sample 1959361 | NCBI WGS metagenome assembly ULVJ01 (sample SAMEA4835784, study PRJEB28245) | human gut metagenome | biome: gut microbiome; material: fecal sample | place: Denmark | collected 2008
AAACCGCCAATCGAGGCCAGACTTTTACTGAAAGTACCAACGATAATATCCACATCATCTTCAACGCCGACAGCTTCAGCCAGTCCGCGCCCCGTTGCGCCTAACACGCCAAACGAATGCGCTTCATCGACAATCAAATAACCACCGAGACGACGTTTGATATCAACAATTTCCGCCAGCGGCGCAACGTCACCGAGCATGCTGTAGATGCCCTCAACGATGATAATCGCCTCTTTCGCCCGTTCACCGAGGCGAACCATGCGCCGTTCCAGATCTTTAGCATCGTTATGGCGGAAACGAATAATTTCCGCGCCACCGAGAGAACAGGCGTCATAAATACTGGCGTGGCTGTCGGCATCCAGTAACACCACGGCGTTATGGTCGGCAAGTGCGCTGATGACGCCTAAATTAGCGGTATAACCGGTTGAAAAAACGATAGCGGTAGGGCGATTGAAAAACTCGGCAATCTCTTTCTCTAACGCCAGGTGCGGCGCATAACTGCCGTTTGCCATACGAGAACCGGTGGTGCCGGTACCTTGGGCCGCTAACGCGGCCTGACCTTCGCTGATGGCATCATGATTAAAGGTTAAACCGAGATAATTATTGGTCCCGGCCAGAATCACTTTTTTATTGCCGATCCGGCCTTCGGTGGCGGAATACACTTCATCAATACAGGTGCCAAACGGTGTTAACCCGTTGTCACTAAATTGCAGTCGCTCGCCAGCAAGGCGCGCATATTTATCGTATAGCCCCATTATTTATTCTCCAGCCATGGAAGTAGAGTTTCCATTAATTGCGCAGGGGTTTTGACATCCAGCAGAATATTAATAGGAATGGAAATATCGAATCTGTCTTCCAGCATCATTAAGAGATCCATCACTTTGATCGACTCCAGGCCAAGATCGTTGACGAGATCGCTGTCGGGCTTAATTTCCACACCGTTTTCGACCAAATCCTGTAAACAGGAAAGGATGTAATCCATTACTATTTCACGATTTACCATAGAAACGTTAACACACCTTTAAACAAGACAATCAAAATAGCCCGTTGCGTAATGCGTGTTCCAGGCTAATCCCGGGAAACCAATTAATATCTTCAGAAATACGGTTATTACTTGCCGACCAGTCGGCGTGGGTTAATTCACGAATTTTCGAGCGGGTCAGCATAGGTTCTTTACCTGCCAGGCGACTCAACGCGGTACTGATATCCGCAAGGCAGGTGAGTACCGGCAGAGGAATACCAACCATTCGCACGGAACCGCAACGGACGTTGGCGGCAAGTTGCTGTATGCGTTGCCAGTCATAGCCGCCAGCGACGCCATCGCATAATTCATAGGTTTGCGTCTGTACAGTTTCGGCGCTTAACCACTGACCCACTGCTTGCGCAAAATCGGTGACGTGCAGGAAAGAGAGCTGTGTATCTGGTGCACCAAGTCGTGGCAGCAGGCCGCGCAGCATCCAGTCAAACAGCGGTTTTAACTCTTTATCGCCGGGACCATACACGGCTGTCGGGCGAAAAACGCCCAGCGTAATTTCGTCAGCCATTGCAGTCAGCCGTTGTTCGGCGATGTGTTTGGAATTTGCGTACCAGGAGAGCTCGGGATGGCGCGCCGCCAGCGAAGAGATAAACAGAAAACGTTGGCAAAAGCAGCTCTCTTTTGCTGCTTGCATCAGGCGCAGGCTGCCGTCAACGTTACAGCGGGTGAAAATCTCTTCTTTGTGCCCGCGCACTTGCCCGGCGCAATGGACCACTGCGCTGGCTCCGGCAACCAGCTCGCTAAGTGAATGAGTATCTTCCAGCGAACCGCGCACCCAGGTGAGATTATCATTGACGTGAGCGCGGGCAGTACGCGTCAATGCGCGAACGTGAAAGCCGCGGGCGAGCAGGTTATCGATAATATATTTACCGATAAACCCGGTAGCGCCCGTCACCGCGACAGTTTGATTCATGCCAGGGATTCCTGCACATGAAGGCTTGCAGCATAAGCCTTCTGATAACGTTTTTTCGCTTCCGCACGGGCAGGCTTGCCGGAGGATGTTCGGGGAATACTGTGGGGCGGCAACAGATCGATAGCCGCGGTTACGCCAAATTCGCTTTGGATCCGTGCCGCCAGCGCGTGGATAAGCTGCCCGCGACGTTCTTCGTCGCTGATCCGACACTGGATCTGCAAAATGATTTTTTCCTGGACGGTAACAAAAGCAATCGCATCGCCAGAATGAATTTCCGGTTCTTGTTCCGCAATATATTCAATATCCTGCGGCCAGATATTACGGCCACGAATAATAATCAGATCTTTAATACGTCCGGTGACATACAGATAACCGTCCAGCAGATAACCGAGGTCGCCGGTGTCTAACCAGCCCGTCGCGGCAATCTCGTCTTGCGAAGCCTGGTCGCCAAAGTAACCGCTCATCAGACTGGGGCCGGAGATGCAAATATGGCCTACCACACGTTCCGCGACCGGCATACCTGCTTCATTGCGGATTTCAATACCATGTTCCGGCAACGCTTTGCCGCAGTTGACGAAAGTCGATACGGCGCGTGTCTCTGCACCCGGCGCGACGGCTTTACCCTGATATTCGAGGATGTCGCGATCCACTTCGTTAACCACAACCCCGGAGGCTTCATCAGAGAAGCTGACAGCCAGCGCATTTTCTGCCAGTCCGTAGCACGGCATGAAAGTTTTATTGTCAAAGTTAACCTGACGGAAACATTCAGCGAATTGATGGAGTTGTTCTGCGGAGATGGGTTCTGCACCAATACCAGCGACGCGCCAGCAGGAAAGATCCAGTTCAGCGAGATCTTTTTCATTCACGCGGCGCTGGCACAATTCATAGCCAAACGGCGGCGCAACGGAAACGGTGCCGCGATTTTTACTGATCAATTTAAGCCATTGCAGAGGACGCATGGCAAAATCCTGAGTGCGCAAATAATCTACTGAAAGCTGCGTGGCGACGGGGGTCAGGAGAAAGCCGACCAGTCCCATATCATGGTAGAAAGGCAGCCAGGAGACGCAGCGGTCGCCAGGGCGTAATTTAATGCCGTCGTGGCTTATAGCACGTAGATTAGCCATCACTTCGCGATGGGTGATAATGACGCCACGGGGAAAACGGGTGCTGCCGGAGGTGTACTGGAGGTAGGCGATATCGTTCGGAACTGGACGCTGGAGCGCAACATCGGCTTCCGGTAATGCCTTAAACCAGGCGTGGCTTAAAACATGTAATTCGGGGTTGTTATGCGTCGCGGCATTGACCAGTGGCAACCACTCATCACCAGTGATAATGGCTGCGGGCTGGCAACTTGCCAGTAAACCCTGGAGTTTGGCGCTCCAGGAATCCCGCTGACCGACGCCCATTGGAATCGCCAACGGGACGGCGACTAAGCCAGCATACTGACAGGCAAAAAAAGCCTCTACAAACCCGCTACTCGTTTCGGCAATCAGCGCCACGCGTTCGCCTTTTTTCAGGTTCAGCGATAACAACCGCTTCGCACCAGCTTCGGCACGCGTTTTTAATGTCTGATATTCCAGTTGATCTTCAAGTTGGCAACGTCTGTCATAAAAATTCATTCCGGCGCTACTCAGAGCGGCGTAGTCCAAAGCATCAACCAGCGTTGGAAAATCGGCATAGCGCATAGGTAGGGAATGCGTAAAGATTTTATTAGACATATACACCACGAAAAAATTGGATATCAAAAATAAAATGACAATAATGCGGTGGATTATATAGGCATAAAAGATAAATGAGATAGTATTTTCATCGGTGTGAAAATGAACATTGATTTAAATAATGAGTTTAAGTTTTTTGTTTTTATTGTGAATGATATTTAATTTATGAATATATTAAGAAGAAGCCTTGTCCGGTCGCCTTAAATCGACAAAAGGCATTGAGGCGCTTCTGTGTAGTCTCTAACCTTATCATAATCATTAATAAATACTATTTATTCTTTGTTTGTATTCATTGGGTTGATTATTAAGGTGTCGTTCGTTGCTGTTGCAACCTGTTTTTCACCGTTAATTATTTGTTATCCACAGAGATATGGAATGCGATCTGCTGATGATTAAAATTGAAAAAGTAATTAATAAAAATGACCTTAAGGCATTTATCGCTTTTCCGTCATCACTTTATCCCGACGATCCAAACTGGATACCCCCTTTATTCATAGAACGCAACGAGCATTTGTCTGCGAAAAATCCGGGGACGGACCATATCATCTGGCAGGCGTGGGTGGCAAAAAAAGCGGGGCAGATAGTTGGGCGTATTACCGCGCAAATAGATACCTTGCACCGTGAGCGTTACGGTGAAGATACCGGTCATTTCGGCATGATTGACGCCATTGATGATCCGCAGGTTTTTGCCGCGTTGTTTGGCGCAGCGGAAGCGTGGTTGAAGTCACAAGGTGCAAGTAAGATCAGCGGTCCTTTCAGCCTGAATATCAATCAGGAAAGCGGATTACTGATTGAAGGTTTTGACACACCACCCTGTGCGATGATGCCACACGGCAAACCGTGGTATGCCGCGCATATTGAACAACTGGGTTATCACAAAGGCATTGATTTACTGGCGTGGTGGATGCAGCGAACCGATCTCACTTTCTCTCCGGCGCTAAAAAAACTGATGGATCAGGTGCGCAAAAAGGTGACCATTCGCTGCATCAATCGTCAGCGGTTTGCCGAAGAAATGCAGATCCTGCGTGAGATTTTCAACTCTGGCTGGCAGCACAACTGGGGATTTGTGCCGTTTACCGAACATGAATTCGCGACCATGGGCGATCAACTTAAATATCTGGTGCCGGACGATATGATCTATATCGCTGAGATTGATTCTGCACCCTGCGCGTTTATTGTCGGCTTGCCGAACATCAACGAGGCGATTGCCGATCTGAACGGATCGCTCTTTCCCTTCGGCTGGGCAAAATTGCTGTGGCGTTTGAAAGTCAGCGGTGTGCGAACTGCGCGAGTACCGCTGATGGGCGTGCGCGACGAGTATCAGTTCAGCCGCATCGGCCCGGTGATTGCGCTGTTATTGATTGAAGCCTTACGCGATCCGTTTGCCCGCCGGAAGATCGATGCGCTGGAGATGTCATGGATCCTCGAAACCAATACAGGCATGAATAACATGCTGGAACGCATTGGGGCGGAGCCGTACAAGCGTTACCGATTGTATGAAAAGCAGATTTAATACCAGCTAACTCAGGTTCATCTCCAGCGGCACCGCCGAGCGAATCAAATGGTGGCCTTCCAGCTCGATATCGTGGAGATTCTTTTTCACGGTCCGCACATGATCGCGTGCTGCGCGCTGGGCGACGTGCGGCAGCCGCTGCAACACCGCGTTGTAGATCCTCGCATGCTGGCGATCGATCTGCTTTTTTTGCTGTGGTCGATGGTAGAGATTATTTACGCTGGCAAACACTGAATTAAACATCAGATCGGTCAATGATTGCAGCGTAAACACCAGCACCTGATTGTGAGAAGCCTGACAAATGGCGAGATGGAAAGCGTGATCCAACTGCGCATGTTCGATCAGCGAAATCTCTTTGTTGTTCTCACTGGCGGCGAGCATTTTTTCATAACAGCGGGTTATCACAACAAAATCAGCCTGCGTTCCCAGCGTTGCCGCCAGCCTTGCCGATTCGCCCTCCAGTAATGCGCGAACGTCGAGCAGATCGTACAGCGTTCGCGGCTGCGTACTGAACAGATGGATCAGCGGGCTGGTGTCCTGCACCCGATTAAGCCGTGCGACACGAGAATCGCGACCCTGCGCCGTCTCAATAATCCCGCGCCCGCGCAGCACGGTCAGCCCTTCACGCAGTGCGGAGCGTGAGAAGCCGAGCTTTTCACACAGTCGACGTTCCGAGGGAAGTGGCTGACCGACCTTCAGTACGCCGTCGATAATTAACCGTTCGATACTCTCTGCAACCACTTCGCAAATAGGGCGACGTTCATCTTTCATTCCCGGACCTCGTGCACAGGTAGGACCAATTTTTCTGTTCTTAACTCGCAAAACACGCACATCACGTAAGTGATTATGTTACATCAATTTAACATTGAGTTAACCAAGGCAAGGTCACAGAGCTGGAAAAAAAATGGTCTGACCGGTAGCTAAAGAGATAGACGAAAACGAAAAGCCCGCTTAATAACTGTTCACAGAAGCAGCGCGCAAAAATCAGCTGCCACACAACACAACAAAGCGAAGCCTACTCATGAGCATCTTGTACGAAGAGCGTCTTGATGGCGCTTTACCCGATGTCGACCGCACATCGGTACTGATGGCACTGCGTGAGCATGTCCCTGGACTTGAGATCCTGCATACCGATGAGGAGATCATTCCTTACGAGTGTGACGGGTTGAGCGCGTATCGCACGCGTCCATTACTGGTTGTTCTGCCTAAGCAAATGGAACAGGTGACAGCGATTCTTGCTGTCTGCCATCGCCTGCGTGTACCGGTGGTGACCCGTGGTGCAGGCACCGGGCTTTCTGGTGGCGCGCTGCCGCTGGAAAAAGGTGTGTTGTTGGTGATGGCGCGCTTTAAAGAGATCCTCGACATTAACCCCGTTGGTCGCCGCGCGCGCGTGCAGCCAGGCGTGCGTAACCTGGCGATCTCCCAGGCCGTTGCACCGCATAATCTCTACTACGCACCGGACCCTTCCTCACAAATCGCCTGTTCCATTGGCGGCAACGTGGCAGAAAATGCCGGCGGCGTCCACTGCCTGAAATATGGTCTGACCGTACATAACCTGCTGAAAATTGAAGTGCAAACGCTGGACGGCGAGGCGCTGACGCTGGGATCGGACGCGCTGGATTCACCTGGTTTTGACCTGCTGGCGCTGTTCACCGGATCGGAAGGTATGCTCGGCGTGACCACCGAAGTGACGGTAAAACTGCTGCCGAAGCCGCCCGTGGCGCGGGTTCTGTTAGCCAGCTTTGACTCGGTAGAAAAAGCCGGACTTGCAGTTGGTGACATCATCGCCAATGGCATTATCCCCGGCGGGCTGGAGATGATGGATAACCTGTCGATCCGCGCGGCGGAAGATTTTATTCATGCCGGTTATCCCGTCGACGCCGAAGCAATTTTGTTATGCGAGCTGGACGGCGTGGAGTCTGACGTACAGGAAGACTGCGAGCGGGTTAACGACATCTTGTTGAAAGCGGGCGCGACTGACGTCCGTCTGGCACAGGACGAAGCAGAGCGCGTACGTTTCTGGGCCGGTCGCAAAAATGCGTTCCCGGCGGTAGGACGTATCTCCCCGGATTACTACTGCATGGATGGCACCATCCCGCGTCGCGCCCTGCCTGGCGTACTGGAAGGCATTGCCCGTTTATCGCAGCAATATGATTTACGTGTTGCCAACGTCTTTCATGCCGGAGATGGCAACATGCACCCGTTAATCCTTTTCGATGCCAACGAACCCGGTGAATTTGCCCGCGCGGAAGAGCTGGGTGGGAAGATCCTCGAACTCTGCGTTGAAGTTGGCGGCAGCATCAGTGGGGAACATGGCATCGGGCGAGAAAAAATCAATCAAATGTGCGCCCAGTTCAACAGCGATGAAATCACGACCTTCCATGCGGTCAAGGCGGCGTTTGACCCCGATGGTTTGCTGAACCCTGGGAAAAACATTCCCACGCTACACCGCTGTGCTGAATTTGGTGCCATGCATGTGCATCACGGTCATTTACCTTTCCCTGAACTGGAGCGTTTCTGATGCTACGCGAGTGTGATTACAGCCAGGCGCTGCTGGAGCAGGTGAATCAGGCAATTAGCGATAAAACGCCGCTGGTGATTCAGGGCAGCAATAGCAAAGCCTTTTTAGGTCGCCCTGTCACCGGGCAAACGCTGGATGTGCGTTGTCATCGCGGCATTGTTAATTACGACCCGACCGAGCTGGTGATAACCGCGCGTGCCGGAACGCCGCTGGTGGCGATTGAAGCGGCGCTGGAGAGCGCCGGGCAAATGCTCCCCTGCGAGCCGCCGCATTATGGTGAAGAAGCCACCTGGGGCGGGATGGTCGCCTGCGGGCTGGCGGGGCCGCGTCGCCCGTGGAGCGGTTCGGTCCGCGATTTTGTCCTCGGCACGCGCATCATTACCGGCGCTGGAAAACATCTGCGTTTTGGTGGCGAAGTGATGAAAAACGTTGCCGGATACGATCTCTCACGGTTAATGGCCGGAAGCTACGGTTGTCTTGGCGTGCTCACTGAAATCTCGATGAAAGTGTTACCGCGACCGCGCGCCTCCCTGAGCCTGCGTCGGGAAATCAGCCTGCAAGAAGCCATGAACGAAATCGCCCAGTGGCAACTCCAGCCGCTACCCATTAGTGGCTTATGTTACTTCGACAATGCGTTGTGGATCCGCCTTGAGGGCGGCGAAGGATCGGTAAAAGCGGCGCGTGAACTGCTGGGGGGCGAAGAGGTTGCGGGTCAGTTCTGGCAGCAATTGCGTGAACAACAACTGCCGTTCTTCTCGTTACCAGGTACCTTATGGCGCATTTCATTACCCAGTGATGCGCCGATGATGGATTTACCCGGCGAGCAACTGATCGACTGGGGCGGTGCGTTACGCTGGCTGAAATCGACAGCCGAGGACAATCAAATCCATCGCATCGCCCGCAACGCTGGCGGTCATGCGACCCGCTTTAGTGCCGGAGATGGTGGCTTTGCCCCGCTATCGGCTCCTTTATTCCGCTATCACCAGCAGCTTAAACAGCAGCTCGACCCTTGCGGCGTGTTTAACCCCGGTCGCATGTACGCGGAACTTTGAGGAGCAGGCTATGCAAACCCAATTAACTGAAGAGATGCGGCAGAACGCGCGCGCGCTGGAAGCCGACAGCATCCTGCGCGCCTGTGTTCACTGCGGATTTTGTACCGCAACCTGCCCAACCTATCAGCTTCTGGGCGATGAACTGGACGGGCCGCGCGGGCGCATCTATCTGATTAAACAGGTGCTGGAAGGCAACGAAGTCACGCTTAAAACACAGGAGCATCTCGATCGCTGCCTCACTTGCCGCAATTGTGAAACCACCTGTCCTTCTGGTGTGCGCTATCACAATTTGCTGGATATCGGGCGTGATATTGTCGAGCAGAAAGTGAAACGCCCACTGCCGGAGCGAATACTGCGCGAAGGATTGCGCCAGTTAGTGCCGCGTCCGGCGGTCTTCCGTGCGCTGACGCAGGTAGGGCTGGTGCTGCGACCGTTTTTACCGGAACAGGTCAGAGCAAAACTGCCTGCTGAAACTGTGAAAGCTAAACCGCGTCCGCCGCTGCGCCATAAGCGTCGGGTTTTAATGCTGGAAGGCTGCGCCCAGCCTACGCTTTCGCCCAACACCAACGCGGCAACTGCGCGAGTGCTGGATCGTCTGGGGATCAGCGTCATGTCAGCTAACGAAGCAGGCTGTTGTGGCGCGGTGGACTATCATCTTAATGCGCAGGAGAAAGGGCTGGCACGGGCGCGCAATAATATTGATGCCTGGTGGCCCGCGATTGAAGCAGGTGCTGAGGCAATTTTGCAAACCGCCAGCGGTTGCGGCGCGTTTGTCAAAGAGTACGGGCAGATGCTGAAAAACGATGCGTTATATGCCGATAAAGCGCGTCAAGTCAGTGAACTGGCGGTCGATTTAGTCGAGCTTCTGCGCGAGGAACCGCTGGAAAAACTGGCAATTCGCGGCGATAAAAAACTGGCCTTCCACTGCCCGTGTACCCTGCAACATGCGCAAAAGCTGAACGGCGAAGTGGAAAAAGTGTTACTTCGTCTTGGATTTACCTTAACGGACGTTCCCGACAGCCATCTGTGCTGCGGTTCAGCGGGAACATATGCGTTAACGCATCCCGATCTGGCACGCCAGCTGCGGGATAACAAAATGAATGCGCTGGAAAGCGGCAAACCGGAAATGATCGTCACCGCCAACATTGGTTGCCAGACGCATCTGGCGAGCGCCGGTCGTACCTCTGTGCGTCACTGGATTGAAATTGTAGAACAAGCCCTTGAAAAGGAATAAAAAAATGAAAACTAAAGTCATTCTTAGCCAGCAAATGGCGAGTGCAATTATTGCCGCAGGTCAGGAAGAGGCGCAGAAAAATAACTGGTCTGTTTCCATTGCTGTTGCCGATGACGGCGGTCATCTGCTGGCGTTAAGTCGCATGGACGATTGCGCGCCGATTGCGGCTTACATCTCCCAGGAGAAAGCGCGTACCGCCGCGCTGGGGCGTCGTGAAACTAAGGGCTATGAAGAGATGGTGAACAACGGACGTACCGCGTTCGTGACTGCGCCGTTACTGACGTCGCTGGAAGGTGGCGTACCGGTTGTTGTTGATGGGCAAATTATTGGTGCCGTGGGCGTTTCTGGTTTAACCGGAGCACAGGATGCGCAGGTCGCGAAAGCGGCAGCAGCGGTGTTGGCGAAATAAGCGAAAACGAGGAGATAAACAATGAGTCAAACCATAACCCAGGGCCGTTTACGCATTGACGCCAATTTTAAACGTTTTGTGGATGAAGAAGTTTTACCGGGAACAGGGCTGGACGCTGCGGCGTTCTGGCGCAATTTTGATGAAATCGTTCACGATTTGGCACCAGAAAATCGTCAGTTGCTGGCAGAACGCGATCGCATTCAGGCGGCGCTTGATGAGTGGCATCGCAGCAATCCGGGGCCGGTAAAAGATAAAGCGGCCTATAAATCTTTCCTGCGTGAACTGGGCTACCTGGTGCCGCAACTGGAGCGCGTGACGGTGGAAACCACGGGCATTGACAGCGAAATCACCAGTCAGGCGGGGCCACAGCTGGTGGTTCCGGCAATGAACGCCCGCTACGCGCTGAACGCGGCGAACGCTCGCTGGGGCTCACTGTACGATGCGTTATACGGCAGCGACATCATCCCGCAGGAAGGGGCGATGGTCAGCGGCTACGATCCGCAACGCGGTGAGCAGGTTATCGCCTGGGTTCGGCGTTTCCTCGATGAATCTCTACCGCTGGAAAACGGCAGCTATCAGGATGTGGTGGCGTTTAAGGTGGTCGATAAACAATTACGCATCCAGTTGAAAAATGGTAAAGAAACCACGTTACGTACCCCGGCGCAGTTTGTCGGTTACCGTGGCGATGCCGCTGCGCCGACCTGCATTTTGCTGAAAAATAACGGCCTGCATATTGAACTGCAAATTGATGCCAACGGGCGGATTGGCAAAGACGATCCGGCGCACATCAACGATGTTATCGTCGAAGCGGCCATCAGTACCATTCTCGACTGCGAAGATTCGGTCGCGGCGGTTGATGCGGAAGATAAAATCCTGCTGTACCGCAACCTGCTGGGCCTGATGCAGGGGACTCTGCAAGAGAAAATGGAGAAAAACGGTCAGCAAATCGTGCGTAAACTGAATGACGATCGTCATTACACCGCCGCCGATGGCTCTGAAATTTCTCTGCACGGACGCTCGCTGCTGTTTATCCGCAACGTGGGTCATTTGATGACCATTCCTGTGATTTGGGACAGCGAAGGCAATGAAATCCCGGAAGGCATTCTTGATGGCGTCATGACTGGCGCGATTGCCCTCTATGATTTAAAAGTGCAGAAAAACTCGCGCACTGGCAGCGTCTATATTGTGAAACCGAAAATGCACGGTCCGCAGGAAGTGGCGTTCGCCAACAAACTGTTTACCCGCATTGAGACAATGCTCGGTATGGCACCGAATACCCTGAAAATGGGCATTATGGATGAAGAACGTCGGACCTCGCTGAACTTGCGTAGCTGTATCGCTCAGGCGCGCAACCGCGTGGCGTTCATCAATACCGGTTTCCTCGACCGTACCGGCGATGAAATGCATTCGGTGATGGAAGCTGGCCCGATGCTGCGTAAAAATCAGATGAAATCGACGCCTTGGATCAAAGCCTACGAGCGTAATAACGTGCTTTCCGGTCTGTTCTGTGGGCTGCGCGGTAAAGCGCAAATTGGTAAAGGCATGTGGGCAATGCCGGACCTGATGGCAGACATGTACAGCCAGAAGGGCGACCAACTGCGTGCCGGGGCAAACACAGCCTGGGTTCCGTCACCAACCGCTGCTACGCTCCATGCGCTGCACTACCACCAAACCAACGTACAGAGCGTACAAGCCAACATTGCCCAGACCGAGTTCAATGCTGAATTTGAACCGCTGCTGGACGATCTGCTGACTATTCCGGTTGCTGAAAACGCTAACTGGTCGGCGCAAGAGATCCAACAAGAGCTGGATAACAACGTGCAGGGGATTCTGGGGTACGTGGTGCGCTGGGTGGAGCAGGGGATTGGTTGTTCAAAAGTGCCGGATATTCACAATGTGGCGCTGATGGAAGACCGCGCAACGCTGCGTATCTCCAGCCAGCATATCGCCAACTGGTTACGTCACGGTATTCTGACCAAAGAACAGGTGCAGGCGTCGCTGGAGAATATGGCGAAAGTGGTTGATCAGCAAAACGCTGGCGATCCGGCTTATCGTCCGATGGCGGGGAATTTCGCTAACTCGTGTGCTTTTAAAGCTGCCAGCGATTTAATCTTCCTCGGCGTGAAACAGCCAAACGGCTATACCGAACCGTTATTACACGCCTGGCGTTTACGCGAAAAAGAAAGTCATTAATAGCGTCAAAAAAAGCCCCGGCAAGTTTTATTGTCGGGGCTATGATAGTAACTGCGGTAGTACATTTATCCCGGAAATAACCGGAGCGATTATCAGGGTTTAACAATATTAAATACCCGTAGCGCATTACTAGCGGGCCTAAAACAACAATATGGACATCTTAACGATACTCTGCGCCTGCGTGTGCGGAACAGAAACCCTTACCCGATATACTTGTTATGCCAGAGGTAGCAATTGCGTTAGCGGCGTACTGTTGCTGTAAAGTATAACGCCTATATTTTACAGTTCAGTCCTCTTTTGCTTATTACAACCTTAAGTATATCAAGCATATAAAGATAATAAGAGACTGAACAATATGGTTACCTGGACCCAAATGTATATGCCGATGGGAGGACTGGGGCTATCCGCTCTGGTCGCCCTGATCCCGATAATATTCTTCTTCGTTGCACTCGCGGTATTACGTCTGAAAGGACATGTCGCTGGAGCAATAACCCTTATCTTATCTATCCTGATTGCGATATTCGCCTTTAAAATGCCGATTGATATGGCTTTTGCTGCTGCGGGCTATGGCTTTATTTATGGATTATGGCCTATTGCGTGGATTATTGTCGCGGCGGTGTTCCTCTATAAATTAACCGTTGCCAGCGGTCAGTTCGATATTATCCGCAGCTCGGTTATCTCCATCACCGACGATCAGCGTTTGCAGGTGTTACTGATTGGTTTCTCCTTTGGTGCGTTACTGGAAGGAGCGGCTGGCTTTGGTGCGCCGGTGGCGATTACCGGTGCGCTGCTGGTGGGCCTGGGCTTCAAACCGTTATACGCGGCGGGGCTGTGTCTGATTGCCAACACTGCGCCAGTGGCGTTTGGTGCGTTGGGCGTGCCGATTCTGGTCGCCGGTCAGGTAACGGGAATCGATCCGTTCCACATTGGCGCAATGGCGGGACGTCAGTTACCGTTCCTGTCGGTTCTTGTGCCGTTCTGGCTGGTAGCAATGATGGACGGCTGGAAAGGGGTGAAAGAGACGTGGCCAGCGGCGCTGGTTGCTGGGGGAAGCTTTGCTGTCACTCAGTTCTTTACCTCTAACTATATTGGTCCGGAACTGCCGGATATTACTTCGGCGCTGGTGAGTATCGTCTCACTCGCTTTATTCCTTAAAGTCTGGCGGCCGAAAAATACCGAAACGGCAATCAGCATGGGGCAATCCGCAGGTGCGATGGTGGTAAATAAGCCATCTTCTGGCGGTCCCGTGCCTTCAGAATATAGTCTGGGGCAAATCATTCGTGCGTGGTCACCGTTTTTAATCTTAACGGTGCTGGTCACCATCTGGACCATGAAGCCGTTTAAAGCGTTATTTGCTCCGGGCGGCGCGTTTTATTCACTGGTGATTAATTTCCAGATCCCTCATTTGCATCAACAAGTGTTGAAAGCGGCACCCATTGTCGCCCAACCAACGCCAATGGATGCGGTGTTTAAATTCGACCCTCTCTCGGCTGGCGGCACCGCTATTTTTATTGCGGCGATTATCTCTATCTTCATCCTCGGCGTGGGCATCAAGAAAGGGATTGGCGTCTTTGCCGAAACGCTAATTAGTCTGAAGTGGCCGATATTGTCGATTGGCATGGTGCTGGCGTTCGCCTTCGTCACCAACTATTCCGGCATGTCCACCACGCTGGCGCTGGTACTGGCAGGTACAGGCGTGATGTTCCCGTTTTTCTCACCGTTCCTCGGCTGGCTGGGGGTATTCCTTACCGGCTCGGACACTTCTTCAAACGCCCTGTTTGGTTCACTGCAATCGACCACGGCGCAGCAAATCAACGTCTCTGACACTCTGCTGGTGGCAGCAAATACCAGCGGCGGCGTAACTGGCAAGATGATCTCCCCGCAATCTATCGCCGTGGCCTGCGCCGCGACGGGCATGGTGGGCCGAGAATCTGAACTATTCCGCTACACCGTGAAGCACAGTCTGATTTTTGCCAGCGTTATCGGCGTTATCACGTTGTTGCAGGCGTATGTGTTTACTGGAATGTTGGTCTCGTAAATCAATAATGCCGGATGATCGTTAATATCATCCGGCTTCATTTACATTATTCTGTCTTATTAATTGAAAATTATTTCTCGCTTTATTATCCATGCGGCAATAATGTTTTGTGTTCAGATAACCTGCTAAATAATTAAGAGCGTGAGAACATCTATTTTTTTTATCACGCAAAACAAGTCTGTATTAATTATGTTCGCTTGATGAGCAAACACCGTTCTATCTGTTGCTTTTGCAATCTTAATCGTTAAAACTACCAACGAATTTATATAGTTGCGTTGTGAAATGTTGTTAATTTTTTGTTTATTGAAATTTCGTAAAAATAGCCAGCCAGACATCAAATAGGGGTTATTCTTATAAATTTCACCTGTTTTCTATCAATGATGTCGTTTTCTTAAGAATGGAGGAAATTATTAAAGAAGATAAAGCATAAAACTATTTCTCCCAGTTACGAATTTTTTAACATTGTTTTGTCACTTGCGTTATTAATGAATAAGAAATTTAAATATAAGAAATCGCTTTTAGCGGCTATTTTGAGTGCAACCCTGTTAGCCGGTTGTGATGGCGGTGGCTCCGGATCTTCCTCCGATACGCCGCCTGTAGATTCTGGAACAGGGTCTTTGCCGGAAGTGAAACCTGATCCAACACCAAACCCGGAGCCGACGCCTGAGCCAACGCCGGACCCAGAACCTACGCCGGAACCGACACCTGATCCTGAGCCAACACCAGAACCGGAGCCAGAACCTGTTCCTACGAAAACGGGTTATCTGACCCTGGGCGGAAGCCTGCGGGTAACTGGTGATATCACCTGTAATGATGAATCCAGCGATGGCTTTACCTTTACACCAGGCGACAAAGTCACCTGTGTGGCAGGGAACAACACGACAATTGCTACCTTCGACACCCAGTCAGAAGCTGCGCGTAGCCTGCGTGCGGTTGAAAAAGTGTCGTTTAGTCTTGAGGACGCGCAAGAACTGGCGGGTTCCGACAACAAGAAAAGCAATGCGCTCTCGCTGGTCACCTCCATGAACAGTTGCCCGGCGAATACAGAACAGGTGTGCCTGGAGTTCTCCTCGGTGATCGAGAGTAAACGTTTCGACTCGCTGTATAAGCAAATCGATCTGGCACCGGAAGAGTTCAAAAAGCTGGTCAATGAAGAGGTGGAAAACAATGCCGCGACTGATAAAGCGCCATCCACTCATACTTCACCGGTAGTCCCCGTCACGACTCCGGGAACAAAACCGGATCTAAACGCCTCCTTCGTGTCGGCTAACGCGGAACAGTTTTATCAGTATCAACCTTCGGAAATCATTCTCTCAGAAGGTCGCCTGGTGGATAGCCAGGGATATGGTGTTGCTGGCGTCAACTACTACACCAATTCAGGCCGTGGCGTGACAGGGGAAAATGGTGAATTTTCTTTTAGCTGGGGCGAAACCATCTCCTTTGGTATCGATACCTTTGAACTGGGTTCAGTGCGCGGCAATAAGTCGACCATTGCGCTGACTGAACTGGGTGATGAAGTTCGCGGGGCGAATATCGATCAGCTTATTCATCGCTATTCGACGACCGGGCAAAATAATACCCGTGTTGTTCCGGATGATGTACGCAAGGTCTTTGCCGAATATCCCAACGTGATTAACGAGATTATCAATCTCTCGTTATCCAACGGTGCGACGCTGGATGAAGGTGAGCAAGTTGTTAATCTGCCAAACGAATTTATCGAGCAGTTTAAGACGGGTCAGGCCAAAGAGATCGATACCGCGATTTGTGCGAAAACCGACGGTTGTAACGAGGCTCGCTGGTTCTCGCTGACGACGCGCAATGTTAATGACGGCCAGATTCAGGGCGTTATCAACAAGCTGTGGGGCGTGGATACGAACTACAAATCTGTCAGCAAGTTCCATGTATTCCATGACTCTACTAACTTCTATGGCAGCACGGGTAATGCGCGCGGTCAGGCGGTGGTGAATATCTCCAACGCGGCCTTCCCGATTCTGATGGCGCGTAATGATAAAAACTACTGGCTGGCGTTTGGCGAAAAACGCGCCTGGGATAAAAACGAGCTGGCGTACATTACGGAAGCGCCTTCTCTTGTTGAGCCGGAAAACGTTACGCGCGATACCGCCACTTTCAACCTGCCGTTTATTTCGCTGGGGCAAGTCGGTGAGGGCAAACTGATGGTTATCGGTAACCCACACTACAACAGCATTTTGCGTTGCCCGAACGGTTACAGCTGGAACGGGGGCGTTAATAAAGATGGGCAGTGTACGCTCAAGAGCGACCCGGATGACATGAAGAACTTCATGGAGAACGTGCTGCGCTATCTGTCCGACGATAAATGGACGCCGGACGCGAAAGCCAGCATGACCGTAGGCACCAACCTGGATACTGTCTATTTCAAACGTCATGGTCAGGTTACAGGAAACAGCGCTGAGTTCGGCTTCCATCCGGATTTTGCGGGTATCTCCGTTGAGCATTTAAGTAGCTATGGCGATCTCGATCCGCAGGAAATGCCGCTGCTGATCCTTAACGGCTTTGAGTATGTGACTCAGGTTGGTAACGATCCTTATGCAATCCCGCTGCGAGCAGATACCAGCAAACCGAAGCTGACTCAGCAGGATGTGACCGATCTGATCGCCTATCTGAACAAAGGTGGATCGGTGCTGATCATGGAAAACGTGATGAGCAATCTTAAGGAAGAGAGCGCATCTGGCTTTGTACGTCTGCTTGATGCTGCAGGTTTGTCGATGGCGCTTAACAAGTCGGTGGTGAATAACGATCCGCAGGGGTATCCGGATCGCGTTCGTCAGCGTCGAGCGACTGGCATCTGGGTTTATGAACGTTATCCGGTTGTGGAAGGTGAGCTGCCGTACACCATTGATTCCCAAACAGGAAAAGTTACCTGGAAATATCAGATTGATAACAAACCTGATAAGAAACCGAAACTGGAAGTTGCTAGCTGGCAGGAGGAAGTTGAGGGCAAACAGGTAACGCGTTATGCCTTTATTGATGAAGCGGAATACACAACAAAAGAATCTCTGGATGCTGCGAAGAAGAAAATTCTGGATACTTTCAAGGGATTAAAGGAGTGTACGGACCCGACATATCACTACGAGGTCAACTGTCTGGAATACCGTCCTGGCACGAACGTTCCGGTAACCGGTGGCATGTTTGTTCCGCAGTATACGCAACTGAATCTCAGCGCCGACACTGCGAAAGCAATGGTGCAGGCGGCGGATTTAGGCACCAACATTCAGCGTTTGTATCAGCACGAGCTTTACTTCCGTACCAATGGTCGCAAAGGTGAGCGTCTGAGCAGCGTCGATCTGGAACGTCTGTACCAGAACATGTCGGTCTGGCTGTGGAATAAAATTGAATATCGCTATGAAAACGACAAGGATGACGAGCTGGGCTTTAAAACGTTCACTGAGTTCCTGAACTGCTACGCCAATGATGCTTATGCAGGCGGCACCAAGTGTTCTGCAGATCTCAAAAAATCGCTGGTCGATAACAAGATGATCTACGGTGAAAGTAGTGGCAAAGCGGGCATGATGAACCCGAGCTATCCGCTCAACTATATGGAAAAACCGCTGACGCGCCTGATGCTGGGGCGTTCCTGGTGGGATCTGAACATCAAAGTTGATGTCGAGAAGTATCCGGGAGCGGTATCGGCTGAAGGTGAGAAGGTTACTGAAAGCATCAGCCTGTACTCGAACCCGACCAAATGGTTTGCGGGTAACATGCAGTCTACTGGCCTGTGGGCTCCGGCTCAGAAAGAGGTCACCATTGAGTCTAAGGCGAACGTTTCTGTGACTGTCACCGTGGCGCTGGCCGACGATCTGACCGGACGCGAGAAGCATGAAGTTGCGCTGAACCGTCCGCCAAAAGTGACGAAAACCTATGATCTGGATGCTCATGGCACGGTGAAATTCAAGGTGCCTTACGGTGGTCTGATTTATATCAAGGGCAACAGCCCAACGAATGAGTCAGCCAACTTCACCTTTACTGGCGTGGTAAAAGCGCCGTTCTATAAAGACGGCGAATGGAAAAACGCTCTGAACTCACCGGCTCCGCTGGGTGAGCTGGAGTCAGACTCTTTCGTCTACACCACACCGAAGAAGAACCTTGAGGCCAGCAATTACAAGGGCGGTCTGGAACAATTCGCTAAAGATCTGGATACCTTTGCCAGCTCGATGAATGACTTCTATGGTCGTAATGGCGAAAGCGGTAACCACCGGATGTTTACCTATGAAGCATTGACGGGTCACAAACATCGTTTCACCAACGATGTGCAGATCTCCATCGGTGATGCGCACTCGGGTTATCCGGTAATGAACAGCAGCTTCTCGACGAACAGCACCACGCTGCCGACGACGCCGCTGAACGACTGGTTGATCTGGCACGAAGTAGGGCACAACGCCGCAGAAACGCCGCTGACTGTTCCAGGCGCGACCGAAGTGGCGAACAACGTGCTGGCGCTGTACATGCAGGATCGCTATCTCGGCAAGATGAACCGTGTTGCTGACGATATTACCGTCGCACCGGAATATCTGGAGGAGAGCAACAACCAGGCATGGGCACGTGGCGGTGCGGGTGACCGTCTGCTGATGTACGCGCAGCTGAAGGAATGGGCAGAGAAAAACTTTGATATCAAACAGTGGTATCCAGAAGGTAACCTGCCTAAGTTCTACAGCGAGCGTGAAGGGATGAAAGGCTGGAACCTGTTCCAGTTGATGCATCGTAAAGCACGCGGCGATGACGTTGGTGACAAGACCTTTGGTGGCAAGAATTACTGTGCTGAATCCAACGGTAACGCTGCGGACACGCTGATGCTGTGTGCCTCCTGGGTCGCTCAGACGGACCTTTCCGCATTCTTTAAGAAATGGAATCCGGGCGCGAATGCTTACCAGTTGCCGGGAGCGACGGAGATGAGCTTCGAGGGCGGTGTGAGCCAGTCGGCATACAACACGCTGGCGTCGCTTGGTCTGCCGAAACCGCAGCAAGGGCCGGAAACCATTAATCAGGTTACCGAGCATAAGATGTCAGCCGAGTAAGCCTGTATGCCGGATAAGGCGCTCGCGCCGCATCCGGCATGAAATAAGGCGCACCGGGTCAACACATATGCCCGATGCGCAAGCTTATCGGGCCTACAGAGAGGGAAAGCTGCGTTTATTTGCGTTGGCAGACACCTGTAGGCCGGATAAGGCGCTCGCGCCGCATCCAGCATGAAATAAGGCGCATCGGGTTAACACATATGCCCGATGCGCCATCTTATCGGGTCTTCAGGGAAAGCCGCGATTACTTGCGTTGGCAGATACCTGTAGGCCGGATAAGGCGTTTTACGCCGCATCCGGCAAGTTACAACAAACAACCTTTAACCATGCTTTTTGATGTTTTTCAGCAATACCCCGCGGCGATGCCCATACTGGCAACCGTCGGAGGATTGATCATCGGCAGTTTTTTGAATGTGGTGATTTGGCGTTACCCCATCATGCTGCGCCAACAAATGGCGGAGTTTCATGGTGAAATGCCGAGTGCGCAGTCAAAAATAAGCCTTGCGCTACCGCGTTCCCACTGCCCACATTGTCAGCAGACCATCCGGATACGTGACAATATTCCGCTGCTCTCCTGGCTGATGCTCAAAGGGCGCTGCCGTGATTGTCAGGCGAAAATCAGCAAGCGTTATCCGCTGGTGGAGTTATTGACGGCACTCGCTTTTTTGCTGGCGAGTCTGGTCTGGCCGGAAAGTGGATGGGCGCTGGCGGTGATGATATTATCCGCCTGGCTGATTGCCGCGAGCGTCATTGACCTCGATCACCAATGGCTGCCCGATGTTTTTACTCAGGGCGTATTGTGGACGGGACTGATTGCGGCATGGGCGCAGCAGAGCCCGCTCACGCTACAAGATGCAGTTACCGGCGTCCTGGTGGGGTTTATCGCTTTTTACTCCCTGCGCTGGATAGCCGGAGTAGTTCTGCGTAAAGAAGCATTAGGCATGGGCGATGTATTATTGTTCGCTGCGTTAGGTAGTTGGGTGGGGCCGTTGTCGCTACCCAATGTTGCTTTAATCGCATCATGCTGCGGCCTGATATATGCCGTTATTACAAAAAGAGGATCAACCACACTGCCTTTTGGACCGTGTTTAAGTCTGGGCGGTATAGCAACAATTTATCTACAGGCATTGTTTTAATGATAACAACGTCATTATCAAAGTGACATTTTAACTCTTATTAATAACCTTAGAGATTATTTACCATGTCGATAAAACAAATGCCAGGGAGGGTATTAATATCGCTATTGTTGAGCGTTACAGGATTATTAAGTGGCTGTGCCAGCCATAATGAAAATGCCAGTTTACTGGCGAAAAAACAGGCGCAAAATATCAGCCAAAACCTGCCGATTAAATCTGCGGGATATACCTTAGTGCTGGCACAAAGTAGCGGCACGACGGTAAAAATGACCATTATCAGCGAAGCGGGGACTCAGACCACGCAGACGCCTGACGCCTTTTTAACCAGCTATCAACGACAAATGTGCGCTGACCCAACGGTGAAATTAATGATTACCGAGGGAATTAATTACAGCATAACGATTAATGATACACGTACAGGTAACCAGTATCAGCGGAAACTGGATCGTACCACCTGTGGAATAGTCAAAGCATAACGTCGGGTAGATATAAATTGGCGCGGGTTGTTTTTCGTGACGCACGAATTTATCTCATTCAATGGCTGACAAAAATTCGTCACACTCTTAACCAGAGACAATCTTTTAATACAGACAAAGAGCATCTGCGAAAAATTGTACGCGGGATGTTCTGGCTGATGCTGCTTATTATTTCTGCAAAAGTGGCGCATTCACTCTGGCGCTATTTCTCCTTTTCTGCGGAATATACGGCTGTTTCCCCATCGGCGAATAAACCGCCCCGTGCGGATGCAAAAACGTTCGATAAAAATGACGTGCAATTAATCAGCCAGCAAAACTGGTTTGGCAAATATCAGCCCGTCGCCACGCCGGTAAAACAACCCGAACCTGTGCCTGTGGCAGAAACGCGTCTTAATGTGGTGCTGCGCGGGATTGCCTTTGGTGCCAGACCCGGCGCGGTTATTGAAGAAGGCGGTAAACAGCAGGTCTATTTGCAGGGTGAAACGCTTGGCTCGCACAATGCGGTGATTGAGGAAATCAATCGCGACCATGTAATGCTGCGCTATCAGGGAAAAATAGAGCGCCTGAGCCTGGCAGAAGAGGGGCATTCCACCGTAGCCGTGACCAACAAAAAAGCTGTCAGTGACGAAGCAAAGCAAGCTGTTGCTGAACCTGCTGTCAGTGCGCCAGTGGAGATCCCGACTGCCGTGCGTCAGGCACTGGCGAAAGATCCGCAGAAAATTTTTAACTATATCCAGCTTACGCCTGTGCGTAAGGAGGGAATTGTCGGTTATGCAGTGAAGCCGGGGGCAGATCGTTCTCTGTTCGATGCCAGCGGTTTCAAGGAAGGCGATATCGCCATTGCGCTAAATCAGCAGGATTTCACTGATCCACGAGCAATGATTGCTCTGATGCGGCAGTTACCTTCAATGGATTCCATTCAACTTACGGTTTTACGCAAGGGTGCGCGCCACGACATTTCCATCGCGCTGCGCTAACCGCATTTAATCCAGGAGAATCATTCATCGTGTTTTGGCGTGATATTACGTTGTCGGTCTGGCGTAAGAAGACAACTGGCCTCAAAACAAAAAAGCGTTTACTGCCGCTGGTGCTGGCAGCGGCATTATGTAGTTCACCGGTCTGGGCGGAAGAAGCCACTTTCACCGCTAATTTTAAAGATACCGACCTGAAATCGTTCATCGAAACCGTCGGCGCTAACCTTAATAAAACCATCATTATGGGGCCGGGCGTACAGGGGAAAGTGAGTATTCGCACCATGACCCCGCTCAATGAACGCCAGTATTACCAGCTATTCCTTAACCTGCTGGAAGCACAGGGGTATGCCGTCGTACCGATGGAAAACGACGTGCTGAAGGTGGTGAAATCCAGCGCTGCGAAAGTCGAGCCGCTGCCGCTGGTCGGTGAAGGCAGCGACAACTACGCGGGCGATGAAATGGTCACCAAAGTAGTGCCGGTACGTAATGTGTCGGTACGCGAGCTGGCACCGATTCTGCGCCAGATGATCGACAGCGCAGGCTCAGGCAATGTTGTTAATTACGATCCCTCCAACGTGATTATGCTCACCGGACGCGCCTCCGTTGTGGAGCGCCTGACAGAAGTGATCCAGCGCGTGGATCACGCGGGTAATCGCACCGAAGAGGTGATCCCGCTGGATAACGCCTCGGCTTCGGAAATCGCCCGCGTGCTGGAAAGCCTGACGAAAAACAGCGGCGAGAACCAGCCTGCGACGCTGAAATCTCAAATTGTCGCCGACGAACGCACCAACAGTGTGATTGTCAGTGGTGACCCGGCCACGCGGGACAAAATGCGCCGCCTGATCCGTCGGCTGGACTCAGAAATGGAACGCAGCGGCAACAGCCAGGTGTTCTATCTCAAATACAGCAAAGCCGAAGATCTGGTCGATGTGCTGAAGCAGGTCAGCGGCACGCTCACGGCGGCTAAAGAAGAGGCGGAAGGCACGGTCGGTAGCGGGCGTGAGATTGTATCCATCGCCGCCAGCAAACACAGTAATGCCCTGATTGTAACCGCACCGCAGGACATCATGCAGTCGCTGCAAAGCGTGATTGAACAACTGGATATTCGCCGTGCTCAGGTGCACGTCGAGGCGTTGATCGTGGAAGTTGCCGAAGGTAGCAATATCAACTTCGGCGTGCAGTGGGCGTCGAAAGATGCCGGATTAATGCAGTTTGCTAATGGTACGCAGATCCCTATCGGTACGCTGGGGGCAGCCATTTCTCAGGCGAAACCGCAGAAAGGCTCGACGGTGATCAGTGAAAACGGCGCTACCACCATTAATCCGGATACCAACGGCGATCTCTCCACACTCGCCCAGCTTCTTTCTGGATTTAGCGGTACGGCGGTTGGCGTGGTGAAAGGCGACTGGATGGCACTGGTGCAGGCGGTTAAAAACGACTCCAGCTCGAACGTTCTCTCCACGCCGAGCATCACTACGCTGGACAACCAGGAAGCCTTCTTCATGGTGGGCCAGGACGTTCCGGTATTAACCGGCTCTACCGTTGGCTCCAATAACAGCAATCCTTTCAATACAGTAGAAAGGAAAAAAGTCGGCATCATGCTGAAAGTCACGCCGCAGATTAACGAAGGTAACGCGGTACAGATGGTGATTGAGCAGGAAGTCTCGAAGGTGGAAGGACAGACCAGCCTCGACGTGGTGTTTGGTGAGCGCAAACTGAAAACCACCGTGCTGGCTAACGATGGTGAGCTGATTGTGCTTGGTGGTCTGATGGACGATCAGGCGGGAGAAAGCGTGGCGAAAGTGCCGCTGCTGGGCGATATCCCATTGATTGGTAACCTGTTTAAATCGACGGCGGATAAAAAAGAAAAACGTAACCTGATGGTGTTTATCCGTCCGACCATTCTGCGTGACGGTATGGCGGCAGACGGCGTGTCGCAGCGCAAATATAACTATATGCGCGCCGAACAGATCTATCGTGATGAGCAAGGTTTAAGCCTGATGCCGCACACCGCACAGCCGGTACTGCCAGCGCAAAACCAGGCCTTACCGCCGGAAGTTCGCGCGTTCCTCAATGCCGGGAGAACGCGTTAATGGTGCCTGTAGCACAGGAAACCACCGCCAACACCGTGCGTCTGCCCTACAGTTTCAGCCGTCGGTTTAGCCTGGTGGCATGGTGCGAAGCGTCGCTGGAGATCCTCCATGTTCATCCGTTGTCGCTCTCTGTTTTGCAGGAGCTGCAGCGGGGGCTGAACGCGCCCTTTACGCTGCGGCAAATCGACGAGGCCGAATTTGAACAGCGGCTGAATGCGGTCTGGCAGCGGGACTCTTCCGAGGCTCGCCAGCTGATGGAAGATCTCGGTTCTGCCGAGGACTTTTTTACCCTCGCGGAAGAACTGCCGGAAACGGAAGATCTGCTGGAAAGCGACGACGATGCGCCGATCATCAAACTGATCAACGCCATGCTGGCAGAGGCAATCAAAGAAGGCGCTTCGGATATCCACATTGAGACGTTTGAAAAGAGTCTGGTGATCCGTTTTCGTGTTGACGGCACATTACATGAAATGCTGCGTCCGGGGCGCAAACTGGCCTCGCTGCTGGTGTCGCGTATCAAGGTGATGGCGCGGCTGGACATTGCCGAAAAGCGCGTGCCGCAGGATGGACGTATTGCGCTGTTGCTGGGCGGCCGGGCGATTGACGTGCGTGTCTCCACCATGCCTTCTGCCTGGGGCGAGCGCGTGGTGCTGCGACTGCTGGACAAAAACCAGGCCCGCCTGACGCTGGAGCGTCTGGGGCTTAGCCAGCAACTGACCGCGCAGTTGCGCCAGCTGTTACACAAACCGCACGGCATCTTTCTGGTGACGGGGCCGACGGGTTCCGGCAAAAGCACCACGCTGTACGCCGGATTGCAGGAGCTGAACAACCATTCGCGCAACATTCTCACGGTTGAAGATCCCATCGAATACATGATTGAAGGGATCGGTCAGACGCAGGTTAACACCCGCGTCGGCATGACCTTTGCCCGTGGGCTGCGCGCGATTTTGCGTCAGGACCCGGATGTGGTGATGGTCGGTGAAATCCGCGATACCGAAACCGCAGAAATCGCCGTCCAGGCTTCACTTACCGGACACCTGGTCCTTTCCACGCTGCATACCAACACAGCGGTGGGGGCGATCACACGTTTGCAGGATATGGGCGTGGAGCCTTTCCTGCTCTCTTCCAGTCTGACGGGCGTGATGGCGCAGCGACTGGTTCGCACGCTGTGTCCCGACTGCCGCCAGCCCGCACCAGCCACTGACGAAGAAAAACGCCTGCTGGGAATTACCGACGCCCGTACCGTCACTCTGTACCATCCACAGGGCTGTCCCGCCTGTAATCACAAAGGTTTTCGCGGACGGACTGCCATCCATGAGCTGATCGTGGTGGATGCCACATTGCGTGATTTGATCCACCGTCAGGCCGGGGAGCTGGAGCTGGAACGTTATGTCCGACAACACTCTGCGGGTATCCGCAGCAACGGCATTGAGAAAGTGCTCGCCGGAGAAACCTCTCTCGATGAAGTTCTGCGGGTAACCATGGAGGCGTAATGGCACTGTTTTACTATCAGGCGCTGGAGCGTAATGGTCGCAAAACCAAAGGTATGATTGAGGCGGATTCCGCGCGTCATGCCCGCCAGTTGTTGCGCGGTAAAGAGCTTATCCCCGTGCATATTGAAGCCCGGATGAATACTTCGTCAGGGGGGATGTTGCAGCGTCGGCGGCACGCACATCGTCGCGTGGCGGCGGCAGATCTTGCGCTGTTCACGCGCCAACTGGCAACGCTGGTACAGGCAGCAATGCCGCTGGAAACCTGCTTACAGGCGGTCAGTGAGCAAAGTGAAAAACTGCATGTAAAAAGCCTCGGAATGGCGCTGCGCAGCCGGATTCAGGAAGGTTACACCCTGTCGGACAGCCTGCGCGAACATCCCCGCGTCTTTGATTCTCTGTTTTGTTCGATGGTTGCTGCCGGAGAAAAATCCGGGCATCTCGACGTGGTGCTTAATCGCCTGGCAGATTACACCGAACAGCGACAGCGCCTGAAATCACGTCTATTGCAGGCCATGCTCTATCCGCTGGTTCTGCTGGTGGTGGCAACGGGCGTAGTCACTATTTTGCTGACGGCAGTGGTGCCGAAAATCATCGAACAGTTTGATCATCTCGGACACGCGCTACCCGCCTCAACCCGCACGCTTATTGCCATGAGCGACGCGTTACAGGCCAGCGGCGTTTACTGGCTGGCGGGTTTGCTGGGGCTTCTGGTGCTGGGGCAACGGCTACTTAAAAATCCTGCTATGCGCCTGCGCTGGGATCAAACCGTGCTGCGCCTGCCTGTGACGGGGCGTGTTGCGCGCGGGCTGAATACGGCGCGTTTTTCCCGCACCTTAAGCATCCTCACCGCCAGCAGTGTTCCGCTACTGGAAGGTATTCAGACCGCTGCCGCTGTGTCGGCAAATCGCTATGTCGAACAACAACTACTGCTGGCGGCAGATCGCGTCCGCGAAGGAAGCAGTCTGCGCGCCGCGCTGGCGGAGTTGCGCCTGTTCCCCCCGATGATGCTGTACATGATCGCCTCCGGCGAACAGAGCGGCGAACTGGAAACCATGCTTGAGCAGGCCGCTGTTAACCAGGAACGGGAATTTGATACCCAGGTGGGGCTGGCGTTGGGGCTGTTTGAGCCTGCGCTGGTGGTGATGATGGCGGGCGTGGGGCTGTTTATTGTCATCGCCATCCTCGAGCCGATGCTACAACTGAATAATATGGTTGGAATGTAATTTACGGAGTTATCACATGAATTCGTTATCCCGCACACAAAAACCACGGGCAGGTTTTACCCTGCTGGAAGTGATGGTGGTGATTGTTATTCTTGGCGTCCTGGCAAGTCTGGTGGTGCCTAACCTGTTGGGCAACAAAGAGAAAGCCGATCGGCAAAAAGCCATCAGCGATATCGTGGCGCTGGAAAACGCACTGGATATGTACCGACTGGATAACGGGCGTTATCCGACCACAGAACAGGGGCTTGAGGCGCTGATCCAGCAGCCAGCCAATATGGCGGACTCCCGCAACTACCGTACTGGTGGATACATTAAACGACTGCCAAAGGATCCGTGGGGCAATGATTATCAGTATCTCAGTCCGGGTGAAAAAGGGCTGTTTGATGTTTATACCCTGGGGGCGGATGGTCAGGAAAACGGGGAAGGCGCTGGCGCAGATATCGGTAACTGGAATTTGCAGGAGTTTCAGTAAGCAGTGCCTGAACGCGGATTCACACTTCTGGAAATCATGCTGGTGATTTTTCTTATCGGCCTTGCCAGTGCGGGCGTGGTACAGACTTTTGCGACCGATTCTGAATCGCCCGCGAAAAAAGCGGCGCAGGATTTTCTGACTCGCTTTGCGCAGTTTAAGGACAGGGCAGTGATCGAAGGGAAAACACTCGGTGTGCTAATCGACGCGCCTGGCTATCAGTTTATGCAGCGTCGTCAGGGGCAGTGGTTGCCCGTTTCCGCGACCCGGTTATCGGCACAGGTTACGGTGCCAAAACAGGTGCAGATGCTGTTACAACCCGGAAGTGATATCTGGCAGAAGGAGTATGCGCTGGAGCTGCAACGTCGTCGCCTGACGCTGCACGATATTGAACTGGAGCTGCAAAAAGAGGCGAAAAAGAAGACGCCGCAGATCCGTTTTTCGCCTTTTGAACCCGCCACGCCGTTTACGCTGCGCTTCTACTCGGCGGCGCAAAACGCATGTTGGGCGGTAAAGCTGGCACACGATGGCGCGTTATCCCTCAATCAATGTGATGAGAGGATGCCATGAAGCGCGGATTTACCTTGCTGGAAGTGATGCTCGCGCTGGCGATTTTTGCGCTGGCTGCCACGGCGGTGTTACAGATTGCCAGCGGTGCGCTGAGTAATCAGCAAATTCTTGAGGAAAAAACGGTAGCGGGCTGGGTGGCTGAAAACCAGACCGCGCTGCTCTACCTGATGACCCGCGAGCAGCGGGCGGTCAGGCAGCAGGGCGAGAGCGATATGGCAGGAAGCCGCTGGTACTGGCGAACCACACCGCTGAGTACAGGCAACGCGCTGCTCCAGGCGGTGGATATTGAAGTCAGCCTTCACGAAGACTTTTCGTCGGTGATTCAGTCACGACGCGCCTGGTTTAGCGCCGTGGGAGGCCAACAGTGAGAAGGACTCGCGCTGGTTTCACGTTACTGGAAATGTTGGTGGCAATTGCCATTTTTGCCTCGCTGGCACTGATGGCGCAGCAGGTGACTAACGGCGTCACGCGCGTGAATAGCGCCGTCGCCGGACACGATCAAAAACTAAACCTCATGCAGCAAACGATGAGTTTTCTGACCCACGATCTGACCCAAATGATGCCGCGTCCGGTAAGAGGCGATCAGGGCCAGCGTGAACCAGCGTTACTGGCTGGCGCTGGCGTGCTGGCGTCTGAGAGTGAAGGAATGCGTTTTGTGCGCGGCGGTGTGGTTAACCCGTTGATGCGTCTGCCGCGCAGTAATCTGCTCACCGTCGGTTACCGCATTCATGACGGTTATCTCGAACGGTTAGCCTGGCCGCTGACCGATGCCGCAGGCAGCGTGAAGCCGACAATGCAAAAGTTGATTCCGGCCGATTCGCTCCGTTTGCAGTTCTACGACGGCACGCGCTGGCAGGAGAGCTGGTCGTCAGTACAGGCGATCCCTGTGGCGGTACGCATGACCCTGCATTCGCCGCAATGGGGCGAGATTGAACGCATCTGGTTGTTACGCGGGCCGCAATAATCATGATCACCTCACCACCAAAACGCGGAATGGCACTGGTCGTGGTGCTGGTATTGCTGGCAGTTATGATGCTGGTAACCATCACGCTTTCCGGGCGGATGCAGCAGCAACTGGGAAGAACGCGCAGCCAGCAGGAGTACCAGCAGGCGCTGTGGTACAGCGCCAGTGCAGAAAGCCTGGCGCTGAGCGCGCTCAGTCTGAGCCTGAAAAATGAAAAGCGCGTGCATCTGGAACAGCCGTGGGCTTCCGGCCCTCGTTTTTTCCCACTGCCGCAGGGGCAAATCGCCGTCACTCTGCGTGACGCACAGGCCTGCTTTAACCTGAATGCCCTCGCTCAGCCCACAACGGCGTCGCGTCCGCTCGCGGTACAACAACTGATTGCCCTGATCACGCGCCTGGATGTGCCTGCTTATCGGGCCGAACTGATAGCCGAAAGCCTGTGGGAGTTTATTGATGAAGACCGCAGCGTGCAGACGCGTCTGGGCCGTGAAGACAGCGAATATCTCGCCCGCTCGGTGCCTTTCTACGCCGCCAATCAACCGCTGGCCGATATCAGCGAGATGCGCGTGGTGCAGGGAATGGACGCCGGGCTTTATCAAAAACTGAAACCGCTGGTCTGTGCGCTGCCGATGACCCGCCAGCAAATCAACATCAATACTTTAGACGTCACGCAAAGTGTGATTCTTGAGGCGCTGTTTGACCCGTGGTTAAGCCCTGTTCAGGCGCGGGCGTTATTACAACAACGTCCGGCGAAGGGCTGGGAAGATGTCGATCAGTTTCTTGCACAGCCGCTACTTGCTGACGTCGATGAGCGTACTAAAAAACAGCTAAAAACCGTCCTGAGCGTGGACAGCAATTACTTCTGGCTGCGTTCAGATATCACCGTGAATGAGATTGAACTGACGATGAACTCGTTAATTGTCCGCATGGGCCCACAACACTTTTCGGTTCTCTGGCATCAGACAGGAGAAAGTGAGTGAGTTCCATCCTTGAGATTTTTTTCCCGCTTTGCGCCGCTGATCCCATCCATTGGCAGCGCCGTACACCCGATGTGGAGCACGGTATCTGGTCTGACGTTGCTAACGAACAGCTCCAGCAATGGCTGCAAACTGATGCGATTCGACTCTACATTCCCGGCGAATGGATCAGCGTCTGGCAGGTTGAACTGCCTGTTGTCGCCCGCAAGCAGATACCGACTATTCTGCCCGCCTTACTGGAAGAAGAACTGAACCAGGATATCGATGAACTGCATTTCGCCCCGTTGAAAATCAATCAGCAACTGGCAACCGTAGCAGTGATTCACCAACAGCATATGCGCAACATTGCGCAGTGGTTGCAGGAAAACGGCATCACCCGCGCTACCGTCGCGCCGGACTGGATGTCCATTCCTTGTGGGTTTATGGCTTGCGATGCGCAACGGGTTATCTGCCGCATCGATGAATGCCGGGGATGGAGCGCCGGGCTGGCGCTGGCTCCGGTCATGTTCCGCGCCCAGCTCAATGAGCAGGATTTACCGCTTTCGCTAACCGTAGTCGGCATTGCACCGGAAAAGCTATCAGCATGGGCTGGCGCAGACGCTGAACGCCTGACCGTTACAGCTCTGCCCGCCATTACCACTTATGGCGAACCGGAAGGGAACCTGCTGACAGGGCCGTGGCAGCCTCGCGTCAGCTACCGAAAACAGTGGGCGCGCTGGCGGGTGATGATTCTGCCGATATTGCTGATTCTGGTTGCGCTGGCAGTGGAGCGGGGCGTGACGTTATGGAGCGTCAGCGAACAGGTGGCGCAAAGCCGCACCCAGGCGGAGGAACAGTTCTTAACGTTGTTCCCGGAGCAGAAGCGGATTGTGAATTTACGCTCTCAGGTGACGATGGCGCTGAAAAAATATCGCCCACAGGCCGACGATACCCGGCTGCTCGCCGAGTTGTCAGCGATAGCCAGCACCCTGAAATCAGCGTCACTTTCCGACATCGAAATGCGTGGTTTCACCTTTGATCAAAAACGCCAGACGCTTCACCTCCAGTTGCGGGCTGCTAACTTTGCCAGTTTCGACAAACTGCGTAGTGCACTGGCAACCGATTATGTTGTGCAACAGGACGCATTACAGAAAGAGGGTGATGCGGTTTCCGGCGGCGTAACGTTGCGGAGGAAATAACATGTTACGCGATAAATTTATTCACTATTTTCAGCAATGGCGTGAACGCCAGTTAAGCCGTGGCGAACACTGGCTGGCACAACACCTGGCGGGGCGTTCTCCGCGTGAAAAGGGCATGTTACTGGCAGCGGTGGTGTTCCTGTTTAGCGTCGGATATTACGTCCTCATCTGGCAGCCGTTGAGCGAACGGATAGAACAACAGGAGACAATGTTGCAGCAACTGGTGGCGATGAACACCAGACTGAGGAGCGCCGCGCCGGATATTATGGCGGCGCGAAAATCCGCCACAACAACGCCTGCGCAGGTATCGCGGGTTATCAGTGACAGCGCTTCCGCGCACTCGGTAGTCATCAAGCGGATAGCCGAGCGTGGGGAGAATATTCAGGTCTGGATAGATCCGGTGGTGTTTAATGACCTGCTGAACTGGTTAAACGCGCTGGATGAAAAGTATGCGCTGCGGGTGACACAAATTGATGCCAGTGCTGCTGAGAAGACTGGGATGGTGAATGTGCAGCGGCTGGAGTTTGGACGGGGGTAAAGTATCAGGAGATTAGTATCAATAAAATTACTCTCGTTAACGTGGCGAGAGTAATTCCCCCAGACTTTATAAGCAAACTTTTTTCGTGAAGGTTATTGTCAGATCCAAAAGCAAAAACCCGCCTTGTGGGCGGGTTCTTAAGAATTAGTGGTGCCCGGACTCGGAATCGAACCAAGGACACGGGGATTTTCAATCCCCTGCTCTACCGACTGAGCTATCCGGGCAACGGGGCGCATTAAACCTGATTCGCCTCGTCTCGTCAATCAAATTTCTTCAATTTACTGCAGACTGCACAATCTATCATCACTTTGCCGCTATTGCACGCATTGTCAGGCAAACCAGGCGGTCCAGGCGGCGGAAAGCGGCATTGCCAGAAGGAGTGCTGGAAGCATGTTGACCACCGGGAACATTTTAATGCCACAGATGCGTAATCCGGTTGCCAGCAGCAATAAACCGCCTACGGCGCTGAAGTCTGCCATCATCGACGGTGTGGTCAGCGGTAATATCAGCGCGGCAGCCCACGCCAGCGTTAACTGGATGATCAGTAATGGGATACTAATTACCGACACCGCAATACCCAGCGAGCAGGCGAAGATCATCGCCGTAAAGAAATCAAGAAATGACTTGGCGATTAAAATACTCGGATCGCCGGTCATCCCTTCGTTCATCGCCCCGAAGATCCCGGTGCCGCTGGCGCAAAACAGGACAATAATCGCGACATAATTCTGAATAAAAGATTCATGCGCTGGCTTCTTACGTGAGTGACGAAACAGATTTTGTGCTTTGGCGACTGCTGTATTGACACCTTTCTCCAGCAAACAAATTTCGCCAATTAGAGCGCCAAGTAGCGTAGCTAAAACCATCGCTGGAAGGTTGGCGCATTTCACAACCAGTAAAATACCAATCCCCAGCGATGCCAGACCAAAAATAGATGTCATGGAGACGCGGATACGTTCCGGTAAGCGTTGGCTGAGCAGTGCGCCGAGAACGCCACCCAGTAAGACTGCACTAGCGTTGATAAAAGGGCCGATGACCACAAGAGTTCCTGTTAGCTGTATTGTTTGATTTTCTTATTATGAACTTTTTGCCTTGTTGATGGCTTGTCTGGTCGCAAAGTCCTGGCTTGCACGCTTTAGCGAAAGGTGCCATGATTGCGCGAATTTTCTCCTCTCTGTACGGAGTTTGCCCGATGCACGCCATCTCCTTACATTCTCTCGCTTATCGCCGTTTCGCGCGAAACGTTTCCCTTTCTATGTTACTGCTCATGCGGTGAAGTTAACGCACGCTCACTGCAGGACAACAGTAAAATCAGAGCGTTTCTGCTTTTACTGATGTCTGGCGGTCGGAGCTGGTGACCAGTTTGACCCATATCTCATGGGGCAGGGTTTTCCACCTTGTCCGGTATTCTTACTTCCCCGAAACGGGTTTGCGCTTATGAAATCAATGAATATTGCCGCCAGTAGTGAACTGGTATCCCGACTTTCTTCTCATCGTCGCGTGGTGGCGTTGGGAGATACTGATTTTACGGACGTCGCGGCAGTCGTCATTACCGCTGCGGATAGTCGCAGTGGCATTCTTGCGTTGCTTAAGCGCACCGGTTTTCATCTACCGGTGTTTTTGTATTCCGAACATGCTGTTGAATTACCTGCGGGCGTTACGGCGGTAATCAACGGCAACGAGCAGCAGTGGCTGGAGCTGGAATCCGCAGCCTGTCAGTATGAAGAGAATTTGCTGCCACCGTTTTATGACACGCTGACGCAGTACGTTGAGATGGGCAACAGCACCTTTGCTTGCCCTGGACATCAACATGGTGCGTTTTTTAAAAAGCATCCTGCCGGACGCCATTTTTACGATTTCTTTGGTGAGAACGTCTTTCGCGCCGATATGTGTAACGCTGACGTAAAATTGGGCGATCTGCTTATTCATGAAGGATCGGCGAAAGATGCGCAGAAATTCGCAGCCAAAGTCTTTCATGCCGATAAAACCTATTTTGTGCTGAACGGCACATCGGCAGCGAATAAAGTGGTGACGAATGCGCTGTTAACGCGTGGCGATCTGGTGCTCTTCGACCGTAACAACCATAAGTCGAATCATCACGGCGCGTTGATTCAGGCGGGGGCGACGCCGGTCTATCTGGAAGCTTCACGTAACCCGTTTGGTTTCATTGGCGGTATTGATGCGCACTGTTTTAATGAAGAGTATCTGCGCCAGCAAATTCGCGACGTTGCGCCAGAAAAAGCCGACCTGCCGCGCCCGTTTCGCCTGGCGATTATCCAGCTGGGAACCTATGACGGCACTGTCTACAACGCCCGTCAGGTGATCGATACCGTTGGGCATCTGTGTGATTACATTCTGTTTGATTCCGCGTGGGTCGGTTATGAACAATTTATCCCGATGATGGCGGATAGCTCGCCGCTGCTATTAGAACTTAACGAAAACGATCCGGGGATCTTTGTGACTCAGTCGGTGCACAAACAGCAGGCGGGATTCTCACAGACGTCGCAGATCCATAAAAAAGATAACCATATCCGCGGACAGGCGCGTTTTTGCCCGCATAAGCGGTTGAATAACGCCTTTATGCTCCATGCTTCTACCAGCCCTTTCTATCCGCTGTTTGCTGCACTGGATGTTAACGCCAAAATTCATGAAGGGGAGAGTGGGCGTCGGCTGTGGGCTGAGTGCGTTGAGTTGGGTATTGAGTCGCGCAAGGCTATTCTTGCGCGCTGTAAGCTGTTCCGCCCGTTTATCCCGCCCGTTGTTGATGGCAAATTGTGGCAGGATTATCCGACATCTGTGTTAGCCAGCGACCGCCGTTTTTTCAGTTTTGAGCCGGGGGCGAAGTGGCACGGCTTTGAAGGATATGCCGCGGATCAGTATTTTGTTGATCCGTGCAAGCTGTTACTCACTACACCAGGTATCAATGCCGAAACCGGCGAATATAGCGACTTTGGCGTTCCGGCGACGATTCTGGCGCACTATCTGCGTGAGAACGGCATTGTGCCGGAGAAGTGCGATCTCAACTCCATTCTGTTCTTATTAACTCCGGCGGAAAGCCACGAGAAGCTGGCACAACTGGTAGCGATGTTGGCGCAGTTTGAACAGCATATTGAGGATGACTCGCCGCTGGTTGAGGTGTTGCCGAGCGTTTATAACAAATATCCGGTGCGCTATCGCGACTACACCCTGCGCCAGTTGTGTCAGGAGATGCACGATCTGTATGTCAGTTTCGACGTCAAAGACCTACAAAAAGCGATGTTCCGCCAGCAGAGTTTCCCGTCAGTGGTGATGAACCCCCAGGATGCGCATAGCGCTTATATTCGCGGTGAAGTGGAGTTGGTGCGGATTCGTGATGCCGAAGGGCGAATTGCGGCAGAAGGGGCGTTGCCTTATCCACCTGGCGTGCTTTGCGTGGTACCCGGGGAAGTCTGGGGTGGGGCGGTTCAACGTTATTTCCTTGCGCTGGAAGAAGGGGTGAATTTGTTGCCGGGATTTTCGCCGGAGCTGCAAGGTGTTTATAGCGAAACCGATGCGGATGGCATGAAACGGTTGTACGGTTATGTGTTGAAGTAAGAATAAAAAAAACGGGTCGCCTTCTGGCGACCCGATTTTCTTTGCGTAATTAGTGGCTAACCGTCTGTGTACCTGTCGGGACACGAACGTGTTTATATTTGAACATCGCCATGAACGCGAAGGCCAGAACCACGGAGTAACCAGCGAAAATCAACCATACGGTCTGCCAGTCGGTAATGCCGTTTTGGGTGTACATCTCAACAACTTTACCGCTCACGATGCCGCCGAGGATACAGCCGAAGCCGTTAGTCATCATCAGGAACATCCCTTGTGCACTGGCGCGAATTGCCGGGCTAACTTCTTTTTCGACAAACACCGAACCAGAGATGTTGAAGAAGTCGAATGCGCAACCGTAAACGATCATCGACAGTACCAGCAGTACAGTACCGAACGGAGTCGGGTCGCCGTAAGCAAACAGCGCAAAACGCAGGATCCACGCCACAATACTGATCATCATTACGTTCTTAATACCGTAGCGGCTTAAGAAGAACGGGATGGTCAGAATGAACAGGGTTTCAGAGATCTGCGAAATCGACATGATGATTGACGCATGCTGCACAATAAAGCTGCTGGCAAACATCGGATCTTTGTCGAAGCTGTGCAGGAAGGTATTACCGAACATGTTGGTAATCTGCAGTTCCGCGCCCAGCAGCATTGAGAAGATAAAGAAGATTGCCATACGCTTGTTTTTAAACAGCGCGAATGCATCGAGGCCCAGCAGGGTTGTCCAGCTCTGATTCGCTTGCTGTTTAGCAACCGGAATATGCGGCAGAGTCAGGGTAAACAGAACCAGAATGGCGGAAAGTGCTGCGCCAATATACAGCTGCATGTGGCTTAATTCGAAGCCAGACAGGCTCACCACCCACATTGCCATGATAAAGCCGATGGTGCCCCAGATACGGATTGGCGGGAAGTCAGTAACGATATCCATCCCGGCATTTTGCAGGCGATAGTAAGAGATGGTGTTGATTAACCCAAGCGTTGGCATATAAGCAAACGAGTTAATCAATATCACAAGGAACATCGCCTCCGGTGTCGTGACCTGTGCCGCCATGAACAGCGTGATAGCGCCAATGGTGTGGCAAATGGCATATACCCATTTCGCACTTAACCATTTGTCGGCCACAATCCCCAGCAGCGCAGGCATAAAGACCGCGGCGATACCCAGTGAGCTATAAACTGCGCCAATAGAAGCACCGTCAAACTTCAGGGTAACAAACATATAGGAGCCGAGGGTCGTCAGCCAACTTCCCCACAGACAGAACTGCAGAAAAGAGAGGATTTTCAGCTGCAGCTTAAGATTCATGTTAATTTCCTCACATCGTGATGCGGATGAGTGTTTGAAAAAGCACATTTGACCGTGCGAGATGATGGGATTCTATCAACTTCGCGGACTGGTTTTTTGTTACCTGTGGCAAATAATTGCAAACATTCCCAATTTGCAAAACGAAATTGTGATGTGGATAACATTTTTGCCCCTGAGCATCGTCAGGGGCGGTTAATGGAATTATCGGCGGCGGTAGGATTTTTGCGCGGTATTCACTTTATAAAGATAACGGCGAGATTCCGCAGAGGGATGGCGGGTCGTCAGCGTCTGATAAACATCGCCCGGCGTCATGGTGTTAATAATATTGGCAGCCTGAATCTTATCATTCGAAAAGACTCGCAGCACGCTGCCTGCGCCGCCGTTATAGGCGGTGATGACGGCATAACGCCGCGATGTTGGGTTATCAATTCCGCCGAGATAAACATTGTTCAGCATCGCCAGATACGCGGTGCCGGTATCAATATTGCTGGCAGGATCAAACAAGAAACTGCGGCTCGGCGTGCCGGATTTCCCCTGCGAGCGGAACACATCTTTCCCGGCAGTATGTTGTACCACCTGCATTAATCCCAGCGCATCGGAACGGCTGACCGCATACGGGTTAAAGGAAGATTCGGTCTGCATAATTGCCAGAATCAGCGACTCATCAACGCCATATTTCCGTGACGCCTGGCGGACCATGCCGAGATATTTGTGCGCACGTTTATCAAGGTGGTTCGGTACCATGTTAATGGTGACGCTGTAGATGATACGCAGCCCGTTACTGCGGCTTTGCAGACGGTTTTTCAGCAGATAATCCGCGAAGTTGCTTGCGCGACCTTCCCAGCGAATCGGCTGCCCGGTGTTGTCCACCACCTGACCGTAAAGGAAAGGTTCTTTCGAAATCGTAATATCATCAACGTCGGAATAGAGATCGACCGAACTCGGATCGTCACCCATCAATAACGTTTTGATAATTGCCCGGCGCAAATGCGCGGCAGGTTCTGTCCCGGCGATGGTTTCGATAGTAATCGTACCGTCATCGAAGTTGATGTGGCTGCGGGTCTGATATTGATCGGTGTATTTCACGTAGTCCTTAGGACCAGCGATCACCACCTCTTTGAATCCCCAGATGTTCTCAATATTGTGGGCAAATTGCCCCATCAGAATATCAAAACCGTTGGTGTCTTTGACCCAGGCTTCGTTATAGGTATCGCCTTTTTTGGTCGTCGAACAGGAGATGAGCAACGGCGCAATCAAAGCCAGCGCGAGATATTTTTTCATCATTCCGGGTGCGTGTTGTGTTTGTTTTTATGCAAGTTGCCGGAGGCGTGCTCCGGCACTGTTTTTATTTTTTATCTTCCGGCGTATAGCCCTCGATATGCACCTCTTTACCCTCGAACAGGAAGTTGACCATCTCCTGCTCAAGCAGCTTGCGGTGCTCGGCATTCATCATGTTGAGTTTCTTTTCATTAATCAGCATGGTTTGCTTGTGCTGCCACTGCGCCCAGGCTTCTTTGGAGATCTCGTTATAGATGCGTTTTCCCAGCTCGCCGGGGTACAGCTGAAAATCCTGACCTTCTGCTTCACGTTGCAGGAAAGTACAAAAAATCGTTCTGCTCATAAATCATCCTCTTTATCGACTCACGCGCTAAACCGGCGCGCCAGTGCGTAACTGCTGTAACAAACGCTCCACGGGAGCCGCCAGGCCAACTGACGGCGGTTGCGCTAAGTTATACCAGAGCGCATTGCCTTCATCCATGCAGCCGGTGAATGACGACACGGGAAGCCACATAGGCACAATATCTAAGTGGAAATGGCTGAAGGTATGGCGAAACGCGGTCAGCTGCGTCAGGTTATCGGCAGCAATCTGCCG